>Ga0265300_10000061_pt1 | contig 122791 bp, 115 predicted proteins | sample AusTroGonzalo_MG_FD_193482 | JGI IMG/M metagenome (GOLD analysis project Ga0265300, IMG submission 193482) | Bovine rumen microbial communities from tropical cattle in Woodstock, Queensland, Australia - Gonzalo_03 | ecosystem: Host-associated > Mammals > Digestive system > Stomach > Rumen ... | reverse complement strand
CTCTACCTGATTGTCTGCCCGCACCATATCGGCGACCAGGCAAACATCTCTTATGACGTGTTGGCCGTTTCGGGTCACTGCTGGACCAAGCAGAACCTGCGCACCCCCAAGGAGGGCGCGATGACCTACACCAGCGTGCAGTACCCCACGGTTCCCGGGGAGTACGGTCTGCTCTACACCTGGAACACCACTTTGGCCGGCACCGCTCCTGATGCCGACGGCTATGTGCAGGGCATCTGTCCTGCCCAGAACTGGCACCTCCCCGACGCAACGGAGATCAGCGACCTGATGGGCAACCCTGCCGAGTCGCTCCGCAGCTTGACGGGCTGGGTGATCCCTGAAGTCAGCACCAACACCACCGACTTCACGGCCTATTCTGCCGGTTTATACAACCCATTGGCCTCCCGCTTCGAGGGCCTGGGCACGCAGACCGACTGGTGGACCGCCATCAGCATGAGCGAAAACAATGCATGGCCCACCTCGCTGCATTTGCCCTACTATTGCGACACCCCGCAACTGATTCAGCGCAACCCCAACGACGCGGTGAGCGTGCGTTGCGTGATGAAAAACGTATGGCCTGAATAGTTAGCAGTTAGCAGTTGACAAAAACGAATAACAAATAAAATCCATATAATATGAAAAAACTCTTACTTCTTGTAGCAATCATGCTATGCTGCGCGATGTCAATCTTCGCGCAGAACAACAAAATCAGCTACCAAGCTGTGGTGCGTAATAGCGAGAACCAGCTGGTGGCCAACAAGTCCGTCGATGTGACGGTGGAAATCTTCAACGGCACGGAAACCACGGCCGCTTACACAGAGACGCACACGAATGTGCAGACCAACTACAACGGTCTGTTCTCGTTGCAGATTGGTGGCGGTACTGCGACCGGCGTTAGTTGGGATGAAGCGGTAATTAACTGGAAAGATGCGAAGGTGATTACAGCGGTGTCGCTCGGCGGCACGCAGCTTGCCACCCTGGAGATGCCGCTCACAGCAGTGCCCTACGCGCTGTATGCCGACTATGCTGAAGAGATTAATCCGGATGCTGTGGTGGTTACCGAAATCTACGAAAAAATGCTCGCCGACAGCAATGCCTTGGCGGGTCAAATCACCAACTTGGACAGCAAGCTGACCGACAAAATTCACGGAGACAGCTTGGCATTGGCTGGCCAAATCAACACCGTAAACACCAATTTGACCAACAAGATTCACCAAGACAGCGTGGCGTTGGCTGATAAAATGCGCGCTGACAGTCTTTTGCTTCATACTGCTCTGATTGACAGTATTGGAGATGTGCGCGAAGCTTTGAAAGATTCGGTTGGGAATATTAATACAAGGATGGAAAACATGGCCAATGCACTCCATAGTGAGATTACCACATTGGACAATAAGCTGACCAACCGGATAAATGTAATCAGCGACAGCGTGAAAACGAATTACGAAAATATCGCGCTGAACAGGCAGGCAATCATTGATAGCACTGCGCACATTCGCACCGAAATTGATACGACCAGCAAAGCTATTCGCAACACGTTGACCTCTACAGCTAGCGCTATCCGTAGCGAAGTTGACACCAAATTGCAATCCTACGCACAGTTGAATGGCAATAATACCTTCTCCGGTAACAATACTTTCACCGGTACGGTCACTGCCGGCACGATCACTGCTAGCTCGGTGACGGTTACTTGCGGTGAAAACGTCACTGCCGATGTTTGCGACTTGTTGCAAAGGATAAACACTCTAGAACAAAAAATTAATGACCCTCAGACGTTACTTACTCTTGTTGAGGGTATGACTGAAGCTCAAAAGGATCAATTGAAAAGAGCCTTGGGCGTATATGTTGCGGATAGTGTCTCTTTGAACAAGTCCACAACAATAATCACCACTGGAGGCTCAGAAGTGTTGGTGGCGAAGGTTTGGCCTGACACCATTGCCCAAGATGTTCAATGGACTTCCAGCAACGAACAAGTGGCCAGAGTGGTGGATGGCGTAGTGCATGCCATAGCTCCGGGTCAGGCTGTCATTAAGGCAACGAGTTTGTCAACGCCTTCGCATTTTGCGACCTGCACGGTGACCGTTTCCAATCCCGTTTCCGGTAACCTTTTCAATCTTAAACGCAATGACGATGGCACATGGGAGGTGACCATGCCTACCAACGATTTGGAAGTGGAAATTGAAGTATATAATGAATAAATAACCTAAAAAACGACGATTATGAAAAATATGAATAAAATAATGATGATATTGGTGGCCATGCTGGCCATCACAAACACGGGATGGTCACAAACAAGTGTATCAAACGAGTTCCAATATTGCTATGATTGTCAACGCGACCCTGCATATCCAACTAAATCTGGGAATTGTGAACTGTCCTATTTCAATTTACCCTATGTGGGCAACGGTTCAGTTGGTACTCAAGCCACCTCAAACAATGGCCCATGGAAGGTTGTATATCTGGGAGAATGGTCCGCAACCAATACTTTTGGAGTCTCCAGTGTTAGCTTTGCCAGTAATAATCCGCCGTACGGCTACAGCTATACTGGATCTGTTCCGATTTTCAAACTGTGTAAGAAAAATGGAAACAATTATGATTCTGTTGCAGTTGGTGTGGTTTGTGCATACGCCAATACCAGTAATACGGTAGATCATGCTATTTTATTTGTAGCCGCACAAACCACTGGTTCATTGCATTATGGATGCTTCTTAACCGATCATGTGTACTCGTACGGGTCAACTTTGAATATCACCTTTGATGAAGACTTGTCGAATGGTTTACCAAATTTTAAACAAGAAGCATCACCAGTTGTTAACCTGACCCTGTCTTCTAACAATACCCAGTATGGTACAGTCAGCGCAACTGGTACTGGGGTTGTCAACAATAACAATGGAACCTACACTGTGCCCAGCGGCACCCAGGTTACTGTTACGGCCACTGAAAAAACTGGTTATCATTTTTCTAACTGGTCCGATAATGGAACCCAGGAGCACCAGATTACAGTCAACGGCAACACAAGCCTCTCCGCAACTTTTGCAATTAATACGTACACGCTGCAGCTGAACAAAAATATCAATAACGCTGGTACGGTTACTGCCACTGCCACATCTGGCATTAGTGGTAATAATCCTTACACTGTTAATCACAATACATCCGTCAGCATCGAAGCCACTGCAAGTACTGGCTATCGTTTTGTCAACTGGGATGACAATGTGACTACTAACCCACGTAGTATCACAGTCACCAGCAATGTAACTCGCACGGCCAATTTTGTCAGGGAATACACCATCACCTTGTCCACGAACAACAATTATGGCACGGTAAGCATAACAGGTACAGGAGTTGTTGACAAGGGCAATGGGCAGTACGCTGTACCGGAGGGTAACACGATCACCATTACCGCCACTCCTAACACTGGTAGCCATTTCGTCAATTGGGACGGCAATCAGACCTTGACTAACTCTTCTCGCCAAATCACTGTCAGCAGTGATCAAACCATCACTGCCAATTTCGACTATAAAATTTACAATGTGCCTAACGACTGGACGGTGAAAGCTAACAATGAGAGTGTGAATGTCACCAGTGGCACCACCGATGGCATACAGGATGGTAAGACTGTAAAAATCACTCCGGCTCCTGGACAAAAGATTCTCACAGTGAAGGTGAAGAATAAAACTAACTAAACAATATAAATCCAATGTGGTGCGCAATCCCCTGGGCCGAAAGGCTTGGGGGATTTTTTTAATGATTCGGCGACGAAACTCTATATAGATAACATAATCATTGGCATTTGGCTACCTCAACATGGCGCAGTGGTAAAAATCGGTTTTGGGGAAATTGTGCTTAGTACCACGGGACGGGATCCCAACTGTTGAAAATAGAGCATATCGAAATAGGCCTGAGATTTCGTAGTTTTAACCAACAAAGGGGAATATTTAACAATATGTCGGGTGGGGGGGGGTGATGTGGTAAAAATTACTATCTTTGCCCATCATTAATATTAAGGGTAAAATGAAAGCTGACCTAAACACACAACATCCGTATATTCGATTGTTGAGCACCATCCACGAAAAGGATGTGGTGGTGATTGACAATGTGAAAGGACTCCCCATCTATGGAGACTCCTACGCTGCCCCTGATATGTTGATAGTGCTTTGTCACGAGGGCATTATGAATGTCCATGATATGCCCGACCAAACGTTCAAAGCCCACGACGTCGCCATACTGCTTCCCGATCAAGTCGCTATCTCCCATCAGGTTTCGGCCGACTATCGTGCCACCCTGATTGCCATATCCAGAAAGTTTCACGACCACCTGCAACACACCTATCCCTACACCCGCTATGCACCCCGCTATCGCCGTCGTCCGGTTACCCCTCTTACCGACGAACAATACCAATGCCTGCTCCATGCGGTGGAGGTGCTGCGAGCCCTCACGAAGACGAAGAGCCCCCACCGTTTTGAGATGCTTAGCCACATGACATCCATCATACTCAACATGATTGGGGAGTGCCATTTCAGAAGCCAGCCCGGCAACACGTTCAGTCTCTCGCCCAACGAGCAGCTGTTCAACCGCTTCTACGAGGCCATCATCCAGCACCATAGGGAGTCGCACGAAATGGCCTTCTATGCCCGCATCTGCTGTCTTTCCCCGAAGCACTTCTCCGAGACGATCAAGAAAGACACCGGTACAAGTCCTAAAGAATGGATTACACACTTTCTCACCGCCCGCGCCAAAGCGCTGCTCGATGCACGTGAGGATCACACCGTTCAGCAAATCAGCAACCTTCTGGGCTTTGGCGAGCAATCCTCGTTTGCGCGCTTTTTCAAGCGAGAGACCGGAATAAGTCCGAGAGAGTATCGGAGTCGCCGTGATTCGACCTCCAAAAAATAAAATTTTCATTTCATACCGACATCTGTAGAGACGTTTCCTGAAACGTCTCTACCTGTTTTAAAGAATCACGAATGTAGAAAAAAGCATTATAAATTAAAAAAATCGTATATTGCGCGGCTTTTTGTAACAAGTGAGAAAAGGTTTTGTAAAATAGTATAACTAATTATAAACGTATGAGTTATAAGGGTTTTGAGAGATTATTGATGGTATTGGTTTGCACATTGGTGATGGTTTTTGCATGCCAAAATGTGTTTGCCCAAGAAGCGGCGGCTGAGGCAACTGAAGAGGAAGCCTTCGACGCCGGTCCCTTTATCATCGAACACGTGATCGACAGCTACGGCTGGCACATCTGTGGCGACGGCGACAAGAGCGTCACCATCCCGCTGCCCATCATCCTCATTGACGACGGGCACGTGGTGGCTTTCATGTCCAACAAACTCCATCACGGCGAGGCCGCCTATAACGGTTATGCTATGGGCTGGGGCGACAACAAAGGCACCATCGTGAAACTCGACGGCAACTATGCCGACTATACCGGCCATCTTGAAGAGGGCGAAACGTATGAGAACCACGTTTGCAAGTGGGATATCTCCATCACCAAAAATGTCTGCGCCCTGTTCATCTCCTTAATCCTGATTTGCTGTATTTTCCTGTCGGTGGCAAAACGCTACAAAGAGCATCCCAACGAGGTGCCGAGCGGTTTGCAAGCCCTGGTGGAACCGGTCATCGTGTTTATCCAAGACGAGGTTATCACCCCCTCTTTAGGCTGTAAATCCAACAAATACGCGCCCTATCTGCTCACGCTCTTCTTCTTCATCTTCTTGAACAACATGCTGGGCATCATCCCGATTTTCCCAGGCGGCGCAAACCTTACCGGCAACATCGCGGTGACCGGCATTTTGGCGCTCATCACCTTCTTCGTGACCACCTTCTCCTCCGGCAAAGAGTATTGGGAGGACATTTTCAACACGCCTGGCGTGCCGTGGTGGCTGAAGTTCCCGCTGCCGATTATGCCGTTAGTAGAGACCATCGGTATCTTCACCAAGCCGTTCGTGTTGATGGTGCGACTTTTTGCCAACATCACCGCTGGCCACATCATCACGCTGGCCTTCGTTTCCTTGATTTTCATCTTCGGGCAGATGAACCCGGCCATCGGTCTGGCCGTCTCCCCGGTCTCCATTTTCTTCTACATCTTCATGGGATTGATGGAGCTCTTGGTGGCCTTCATCCAGGCCTTCGTCTTCACGTTGCTGAGCGCTATGTATATCGGCATGGCCATCGGTGAGGAGGGCATCCACGAGGAGGAAGCAGCAATGGTAGAAGCAAAGTAAGACCTGAAACCTGAAACCTGAAACCATAGAGTAACCCTTTTTAATAACTTAAATATCAAATCATTATGTCAAGTTTAGTAGTATTATTGACAACTATGTTGCAAGCAGCAGGCGCAGGCCTCGGTATCGGTAAATTAGGTGCTGGTATCGGTGCAGGTTTGGCCGCTATCGGTGCTGGTATTGGTGTGGGTAACATCGGTAAGGATGCTATGTCCGCCATCGCCCGCCAACCCGAGGTGTCAGGCGACATCCGTACGAACATGATTATTGCAGCCGCTCTCGTCGAGGGTGTTGCTCTGTTCGCCACTGTGGTGTGTCTGCTCATCGCTGTTGCAAAGTAATGAACCGGAAGGTTTTCGTCGCGGTTGGCGGCAAAACCTTCCTTTTTTGTTGAAAATTAAAATAATAGATATATGGAATTAATTAAACCCTCATTCGGACTCATATTCTGGATGCTCATCGGATTCGGAATCCTCTTCTTCATCCTGGCGAAATTCGCGTGGCCGATTATCACCAATGGTATTGCCGCCCGCAACAAGAAAATCGCCGACCAACTGGAGGAGGCTGCCAAAATCCATGAGGAGATGGAGTCTCTGAACAAGAAACACGAGGAGATGATGGTGCAGGCCAAGGCTGAGCGCGACGCCGTTCTCGCTGAAGCGCGCAAGGTGAGCGAGGAGATGTACGATAAGGCCAAACAGAAGGCCGCTGCGGAGAGCCAGGCCATGATCGAAGATGCCAAGAAGGCCATCTATTTCGAGAAGATGAAGGCCATCACCGATGCCAAGAATGCTATCGCCAACTTCTCCATCGATATCGCCCAGAAGTTGATTGCGGAAGAGCTTACCGACCGCGAAAAACAGGAAAAACTGGTTGAAAAGTGGATGGAAGATTGCCATTTCAACTAATTTTTGTAATTTTGCACTTTATTTATCACTTAAATTTTAATATTCAAATGAAAAAATTATCCTTATTACTGGTAACAGCGGCATTGTTGGTTTGCAATGTCTCTTTTGCCCAAGACAAAGAGAAAACGGAAGAGGAAGGCTACATCTTCACCATTAAGAAAGAGATTCCCGTCACTTCTGTCAAGGACCAAAACCGCGCAGGTACATGCTGGTGCTATTCAGGTCTGGGCTTCATCGAAGCTGAATTGCTTCGTATGGGCAAAGGCGAATACGACTTGTCTGAAATGTTCATCGTGGCTAACACCTACAACGACAGAGCAAAAGCTGCCGTTCGTATGCATGGCGACGTCTCCTTCTCTCAAGGCGGTTCTTTCTACGATGTGATTTACGGTATGAAGACCTTCGGTTTGGTTCCCGAGTCTGAAATGCGTCCCGGTGCCATGTATGGCGACACCCTTTCCGACCACGGTGAGCTTTCTGACATCACCAATGCCATCATCGAGGCTATTGCCAAGAAAGATCACAAGAAACTGCAAACCGATGCCAATGGTAATCCTCTGTGGCTCAAATCTATGGAAGCCGCTCACGAGATTTACCTCGGCAAATGCCCGACCACTTTCACCTACAACGGTGTGAGCTACACCCCGCAATCTTTCTATCAATCTCTTGGTCTCAATCCCGACGACTATGTCTCTATCACCTCTTTCACGCACCATCCTTTCTACGAAAAGTTCGTGTTGGAAATCCAAGACAACTGGCGTTGGAGCCAATGCTGGAACGTTCCTTTGGATGAGTTCATGCAGATTTTCGATTACGCTATCGACAATGGTTACACCGTTGCTTGGGGTTCCGACGTTTCTGAACCCGGCTTCCGCAGTAACATCAAAAACGGTTTCTGCGTGCTTCCCGACCTCGAAGCTAAAGCTCAAGTTGGCAGCGACATGGCACACTGGACCGGCCTCACCACCACCGAGCGTAACAAAGAGTCTCAAACCAAACCCACTCCGCAACGTTGGGTGACCCAAGAAGAGCGTCAAATCGCTTTCGACAACTGGGAGACCACCGACGACCACGGTATGCTGATCTACGGTAAGGCTACCGACCAAATGGGCAACGAGTACTACATGGTGAAGAACTCTTGGGGCAAATATGGCAAGTATGACGGTATGTTCTATGCTTCCAAGGCATTTGTCCGCTACAAAACCATGAACATTGTGGTTCATAAGGATGCTATCCCGAAAGATATCAAGAAAAAATTGGGCATCAAATAATTGATTATTTCCGATATGAATACATGGTAGAGACGCGATTAATCGCGTCTCTACTTTTTTATGGCAAGATTTTTGTATCTTTGCCATTTTATTTTTGAAAAATATAATCATTCATATATGGCAAATTTTTTAACGAAACTATTTGGTACAAAGGCTGATAGAGATATGAAGGAGCTTCAGCCCCTGCTGAAAAAAACATTGGCTGCGTACGAAACCATCAAAGATCTCTCCATTGACGACTTACGACACAAGACCGTGGAATTCCGCGAGAAAATCCGCACGGCCACACAGAAAGAGGAGGAACGTTTGGCTGAACTACGCCAAAATCTGGAGATGAACTATGATCTTCCCATTGAGGAGAAGGAGGATATATACAAGGAGATTGAAAAGCTGGAGGATAAGGTCTATAACACCACACAGGACATTCTGAATGACATTTTGCCGGAGGCTTTCTCCGTGATGAAGGAGACTGCCCGTCGGTTCAAAGATAATGAAACCATCACGGTGACGGCCACGCAACACGACCGCGATTTGGCGGCCAAACGCGAGTGCATCACCATTGAGGGCGACAAGGCCATCTATCAAAACCGCTGGATGGCAGGCGGCAACATGATTCAGTGGGATATGTGCCACTATGACGTGCAGCTCATCGGTGGTATCGTGCTTCACCAAGGTAAGATCGCTGAGATGGCTACCGGTGAGGGTAAGACCCTCGTGGCTACCCTGCCTGTTTACCTGAACGCACTGCCAGGCAAAGGTGTTCACGTAGTCACCGTCAACGACTATTTGGCAAAGCGTGACTCCGAGTGGATGGGATTGCTGTACGAGTTCCTCGGTCTCACCGTCGATTGCATCGACAAATACGAGCCCAACTCCGACGACCGTCGTCGCGCTTACAATGCCGACATCACCTACGGTACCAACAACGAGTTCGGTTTCGACTACTTGCGTGACAACATGGCCCGCAACATTGGCGAGCTGGTGCAGCGTCCGCACAACTACGCCATCGTCGATGAGGTGGACTCTGTGTTGATTGACGATGCCCGTACCCCGTTGATTATTTCCGGTCCGACCCCGAAAGGCGACCAACAGGCTTTCGACCAATACAAGCCCATCGTGCAAAAACTGTATGAGGCTCAGCGCGTTTACGTGGCGCAGATTCTCACGCAGGCCAAGAAGATGCTGGCTGAGAATCCCGATCCGAAACCAACGGACGAGAGTGCCCAGCTGTTGCTTCGCGCCCACCGCGGTCTGCCGAAAAACAAGGCCCTCATCAAGTTCTTGAGCGAACAGGGTATGAAACAGGTGCTGCAACGTACGGAATCCTTCTATATGCAGGACCAGAACCGCAATATGCACATCATCGACGACGAGCTCTACTTTGTGATTGAGGAGAAGCTGAACACCGTCGACATTATGGACAAGGGTATCGATCTCATCAGTAAGGATGCTGATGAGGCGAAGATGTTCATCATGCCCGATGTGGGTGCGCAAATCGCTGATTTGGAGAAAGAAGACCTTACACCTTCTGAAAAGTTGGCACGCAAGGAGGAGATTTATAACAACTACGCCATCGCTTCCGACCGTATCCATACGGTACACCAGTTGCTGAAAGCTTACACCATGTTCGACAAGGATGTGGAGTATGTGATCATCGACAACAAAGTGAAGATTGTGGACGAGCAGACCGGCCGTATTATGGAGGGCCGTCGTTATTCCGATGGTTTGCACCAAGCTATTGAGGCTAAGGAGAATGTGAAGGTGGAGGCTGCCACACAGACCTACGCCACCATCACGTTGCAGAACTACTTCCGTATGTACAAGAAGCTGTCCGGTATGACCGGTACCGCTGAGACGGAAGCGGGTGAGTTCTGGAACATCTACAAGTTGGATGTGGTGGTGATCCCGACCAATAAGCCGGTGATCCGTATTGATGCCAACGACTTGGTTTACAAGACGAAACGCGAGAAATATGCTGCTGTGGTGGACGAAATTCTGCGTTTGCACGAAGAGGGTAGACCTGTTTTGGTGGGTACTACCTCCGTCGAAATTTCCGAGTTGCTTTCCAACATCTTGACTCGCAGACATATCCCGCACAACGTGTTGAACGCCAAGTTGCACAAGCGCGAGGCTGACATTGTGGCGGAAGCAGGTCGTGAAGGTACGGTGACTATCGCTACCAACATGGCAGGTCGTGGTACCGATATCAAGCTCACCCCGGAGGTGAAGGAAAAGGGCGGTCTGGCCATCATTGGTACTGAGCGTCATGATTCCCGTCGTGTGGACCGTCAGTTGCGCGGTCGTTCCGGCCGTCAGGGTGACCCGGGTAGCTCCCAGTTTTTCGTCTCCCTGGAAGACGACCTCATGCGTCTGTTCGGCTCCGACCGTATCGCGAAGGTGATGGACAGCATGGGCCATCAGGATGGCGACGTGATCCAACACAGCATGATTTCGAAGTCAATCGAGCGTGCACAGAAGAAGGTGGAGGAGAACAACTTCGGCATCCGTAAGCGTTTGTTGGAATACGATGACGTGATGAACAAGCAGCGTTCCACGATCTACCGTCGTCGTCGCAACGCCCTCTTTGGCGACCGCTTGGCCATTGATATTTCCCAAATGATTCACGACGTGTGCGAAACGCTCGTGGCCGATATGTGGGAAGCCAAGGATTTCGAAGGCTTCAAGATGGGTATGATCCGCACATTCGGTTGCGAATCTCCTTTCGATGAGCAGTATTTCATGCAGGAGAGACAGCACATTCTCGTAGACAAACTCTTCCCGATTGTCTATAACCACTATAAAGAGAAGTTGCAGAAAATCAGCGAACAAGCCTATCCGGTGATCGAGCGTGTTTATTTGGAACACGGCGACAAGTTCCAAAACATCGCCATTCCGTTCACCGATGGAAAGAGAACCATCAATATTGTGGCTCCGCTGAAGAAATGTTACGAAACACAAGGTCGTGAGGTGGGCCTTTCCTTTGAAAAGGGTATCACCTTGGCTGTTATTGATAACGCTTGGAAGGAGCATCTCCGCGCTATGGACGACTTGAAGGAGAGCGTGCAAAATGCCTCTTACGAGCAGAAAGACCCGCTGTTGATCTACAAACTCGAATCTTTCAATCTGTTTGACCAGTTGCTGGTGCGCATCAGCGAAGAGATCGTCACCTTCCTGAGTATCGGTAAGTTACCGATTGCGGAAGAGACCGAACTGAAGGAAGCCAAGCTGCCCGAATCGGATGCCAAGAAGTTGCAGACCGGTCGTCAGGAGGTGGCCAGAGGCCGTCAGATGGCGCCTGGCAAACCCGCCAACGAGCCTTATCGTGCCGAGAAGAAGGTCGGCAGAAACGACCCGTGTCCGTGCGGTAGCGGTAAAAAGTACAAAAACTGCCACGGAAGATTCGACAGCGCCGAATAATGAAACGCGTCATCCTTTCGGTAACAGAAGACCTTTATACGGACCAACGAATGGACAAAATGTCCCTTTTTCTGCACAAAAAGGGCTTTGATGTCACACTCGTAGGCCGCTGCTATGGGGATTCTCCCGTATTGGGTGAACGACCTTACAAGACCAAACGGTTGCGTTTGTTGTTCCGTCGCGGATTCCTCTTTTATGCGGAGTATCAGTTCCGTTTGCTGCTCTATCTTTTGTTTCATAAGTGTGACTTGTTGGTGGCCAATGATTTAGACACGCTTTTGCCCAACTATTTGGTCAGCAAGTGGCGCAAAAAACCGCTGGTGTATGACAGCCATGAGTATTTCTGCGGAGAATTGTCGGTGGTTAGCAAACCCATCTCCTACAAGGTGTGGCACGGCATCGAGAAGCGCTGTTTTCCGAAGCTGAAAACCGTCATTACGGTAAGCCAATCCATTGTGGATCAGTACGAAAAAGAGTATGGCATTCGTCCCTATTTGGTGCGGAACATCCCGCCTGCGGCCACTCGGTTTACGGTAACGGCAACCCGCCAGTCGTTGGGCATGCCCGAGGACAAGCCGGTGTTGCTGTTGCAAGGCGCTGGCATCAACGAAGGACGAGGTGGGGAAGAGATTGTGCAATCGATGCAATATCTTCCTGATTACCATCTGTTTATAGTGGGCGAGGGAACCGTTGTGCCGCAATTGAAACAGATGACCGCGGAGATGAAGCTGCAAGACCGCATCACCTTTGTGCCTCGCCAAACGCCTGACAAGCTGTTCAACTACACCTCTTTGGCTGACATCGGCATGGCCATCGATACCGACATCAGTGCTAACTTGCGGTTCAGTTTGCCGAACAAGATTTTCGAGTACATCAAGGCTGGCACGCCGATGGTGGTCTCCAATTTGGTGGAACGTGCCCGCATCGTACGGCAGTACGAAGTCGGGATTGTGACAGAGGCAGTTACTCCCGAAGCCATCGCGCAGGCTGTCAAGCAGTTGGCAGAACCCAATCGTTTGGCCGAATGTCGTGAAAACTGTAAAATTGCGGCCCAAGAACTCACCTGGGAAAACGAAGAGAAGGTCCTCGAACAAATCTATACCCCCCTAAGCCTCTAAGCTCCTAAGCCCTTAAACCCTAAACCTTAAACCTTAAACCCAAAAATAATGGAATACTATCAAGGTACAACCGCTTTCTTCCCCACTGTGGGAAAAATCAAATTTGAAGGCAAGGATTCGAAAAATCCGTTGGCTTTCCACTATTATGACGAGAACCGCGTAGTGATGGGCAAGACCATGAAGGAACATCTGAAGTTCGCCATGGCCTACTGGCACACGCTCTGCGCCGACGGTGTGGACCAATTCGGTGGACCCACAAAGACGTTCCCGTGGAACAACGCCTCCGACCCGATTTCCCGCGCGAAACTGAAGATGGATGCCGCTTTCGAGTTCATGACCAAATGTTCGATTCCCTACTACTGCTTCCACGATGTGGACGTGGTGGAACCTGGCGACTCGTTGGCAGAGTTCGAGAAGCGTTTGGCCTTGATGGTGGACCACGCCAAAGGTTTGCAACAGGCTACAGGTAAGCAACTTCTGTGGTCAACGGCCAACGTGTTCGGGCACAAGCGCTACATGAACGGCGCGGCCACGAACCCCGATTTCCACGTCACCACCTACGCTGCCACCCAAATCAAGAACGCCATCGACGCGTGCATCGCGTTGGGCGGTCAAAATTACGTTTTCTGGGGTGGCAGAGAGGGCTATATGTCGCTGCTCAACACCGATATGAAGCGCGAGAAAGAGCATCTTGCCATGATGTTGACGATGGCCCGCGATTACGGTCGCAAGCAGGGTTTCAAGGGCACGTTCCTCATTGAGCCGAAACCGATGGAACCCACTAAGCATCAGTACGATGTGGATGCGGAAACGGTTATCGGATTCCTGCGCCATTACGGTTTGGACAAGGACTTCGCGCTGAACATCGAGGTGAACCACGCCACGCTGGCTGGACACACCTTCGAGCACGAACTGCAGTGCGCCGCTGATGCAGGCATGCTCTGCAGCATCGACATCAACCGCGGCGACTACCAGAACGGCTGGGACACCGACCAGTTCCCGATCGACATCTACGAGCTGACGATGGCTTGGTTAGTGATTTTGCAGGGAGGCGGTTTCACCACGGGCGGCACCAATTTCGATGCCAAGACCCGCCGCAATTCCACTGACTTGGAAGACCTCTTCTATGCACACATCAGCGGTATGGACGCTTTCGCACGCGCACTGCTCACCGCTGCCGCCATTATCGAAAACTCCGACCTCGTGAAGATGCGCGCTCAGCGTTACGCCTCCTTCGATGAAGGTCAGGGCAAAGCCTTTGAAGAGGGCAAGCTTACTTTGGAAGATATGCGCAATATCGCTCTGCAACTCCCTGAACCTCAGCAAATCAGCGGTCGTCAGGAGTTATATGAGATGATTGTGAATATGTATTGCTAATCACGTATGCTCTATCCCGAGAATTTTGAAGAGAAGATAGGTTTTGACATCGTGCGGCGGCTCATTTTGGAGCATTGCCTGAGCCCGCAGGGTGCGGAAGCGGTGGATCGTATGCAGTTTATGACCGACATGCTGCAGATTATGCCGGCATTGGAGTCGGTGGAGGAGTTCCGCCAGCTGTTGCTTTTCGACGAACCCTTCCCCGCTCAGGATTTCTACGACCTGCGCGAGGTGCTGAAACGCCTCCGTATTGACGGCACCTACATCGAATTAGATGAACTGGCCTGTCTGCGCGGTTTTGTGCAGTCGATGACCCAGATTTTCGTCTACTTCAAGGTGCGCCACGAGGAGAACCGATATCCGCGGCTTTGGTCAATGTGTGCGGAAATGCCGCTGCAGCGTGACCTCATGTCCGCCATCAACCGCATTATGGACGACAAAGGGCAGATGCGCGACAATGCCTCCGACGAGCTAGCGCACATTAAAGGGGCTATCAACCGCATCTCCCGCGATGCCGACCGACAAATCCGCAAAATTCTCTCCGCCGCAAAGCAGGACGGCATTGTGAAGGAGGATGCCGAGATGACCGTCCGCAACGGACGACTCTGTATCCCCGTTTCCGCGCAGTTCAAACGCCGGTTGCGCGGCTTTGTGCACGACGAGTCCGCCACAGGGCAGACCGTCTTCATCGAGCCCACCGAGGTTTTCGATGCCAACAACGAGCTTAAGGAGCTGCAAAATGCCGAGCAACGCGAGATTATCCGCATCCTGACGGAGATTTCCGACACCATCCGTCCGCTGATTGACGATCTTTTGGATGCGCAGAAGCTAATGGGGCAGTACGACTTTCTCCGTGCCAAAGCCCTCTTCGCCATCGACATTGACGCCGCGGTGCCGCACATTCACCCGAAAACGCTGGTACAGTGGTATCAAGCCAAACACCCGCTGCTCTATCTCAACTACAAGAGGAGTCACAAGGAGGTGGTGCCGTTGGACATCAAGCTGACCCCCGAAAAGCGCATCCTCATCATCTCCGGACCTAACGCGGGCGGTAAGTCTGTATGCTTGAAAAGTGTTGGTTTGCTGCAATATATGATGCAATGCGGACTGCCGGTTCCCATGCTGAGCACCTCCGACATGGGCATCTTCGACAGCATTTTCATTGACATTGGCGACGAGCAGTCCATAGACAATGATTTGAGTACCTATAGTTCTCATTTGCAGAACCTTAAGGTGATGGACGAGCAGCTGAACGCGAAGTCGCTGTTCCTGATTGACGAGTTCGGCAGCGGCACCGAGCCTACACTGGGCGGTGCGCTGGCAGAGTCCATCCTGGAGCACTATTACGACACGAAAGCCTTCGGTATCATCACCACGCACTACGGCAACTTGAAGATGTTCTCCGACACGCATCCCGAAGCGGAAAACGGTGCTATGTTGTTCGATACCAATGCTTTGATTCCGTTATATATCCTCAAAATCGGCAAGCCGGGCAGTTCGTTTACCTACGAAATCGCCCGCCATATCGGGTTGAATCCGCAGATTATTGACAACGCTGTCCAGAAATCGGGCACGGCGCAAATCGACTACGAACGGAAGCTGGAGGAGATTGAAATCACCCAAATCGAGACTGAGCAGAAACTCAAAATGGTGCGGGCCGCTGATGAGCAGTTGGCAGTGATGATTGACGAGTATGCGGAGAAGTTCTCGCAGCTCGACAAGCAGCGCAAAGAGATTCTGACGAAAGCCAAGAATCAGGCCAACAGCATTGTGGATAGTGCGAACAAGATTATCGAGAACACCATTCGCGAGATCAAGGAGTCGAAGGCCGACGCCCAAAAGACGAAACAGGCTCGCGAGGAGGTGAAAACTTTCAAGAAGGAGCTGCAGAAGGAGATCGAGAATGTGGAGAAGGCGGAAGCCGAGGCGGTGAAGCCGATTATCCCCATCCACAAGCGCAAACCGGTGGAGCGCAAGCCGACTCCGGAAGAGGTGATGGACAAGACCATCCGTGTGGGCGATTCGGTTTATATGCCTGACTCCCAGATTGCGGGCGAAGTGACGCAGATCGATGGCAACGATGCCACCATCTCCTTCCATTCGGTGAACTTCCGTACCAAACTGGACAAGCTGATTAAAATCAGCAAACGGGAGGCACGGAACGTGGAGCGCGGCAACGTCTCGCAGTTCAACGCCGGTTCCATTGCCGATGCGCTCAACAAAAAACTCTCCGACTTCAACACCACTTTGGACGTTCGCGGACAGCGAGCAGAGGAGATGGTGCACAATTTGGAGGAATATTTGGACGAAGCGGAGATGTTGGGACTACAAAATTTGCGCATTTTGCATGGAAAAGGAAATGGCATTCTGCGCAGTGTTGTAAGGCAATATCTTGCTAAGCGTCAAACAGTTGCAGAATTTCATGACGAGATGTTGGAACTGGGCGGCGCGGGTATTACCGTAGTGAAAATGAAAAAGTAGCCAAAAATTTTTTATTTTCGCCGCCTTGCTTAAACATAGAAATTATGTCACAGAAAAAATTCGCCGTCATTGGCGCAGGACAGTTCGGTCAGGCCATCAGTTTGGCACTCTCTGAAAAGGGTTTCGAGGTGCTGGTCATCGACAAGGACATGAAGAAAGTGCAGAGCATCAGCGATGATGTGGCGTATGCCGTCTGCACGGATGCCACCGACAAACGCGCCCTGCTCAACGAGAATATAAAGGACTTCGATGCCGTGATTGTGGCCATCGGTGATGATTTTGTGGAACGTCTGCTCTGCATCTCCAACCTCATCGATTTGGGCATCGATAAGATATACTGCCGTACAAAAGGCGCCCATCAGCAAACCATTTTGGAGAAGATGGGCATCACGGAATTCCTCTCTCCCGAAGAGGAGTTGGCCACCCTGTTAGCGGAGCGATTGAGCAACCCTAACATCCTCTCTTACTTGCAGATGCCTGATGAATACCGCATCGCGTCCATCATCGCGCCCGACCGTCTGGAGGGTCTTACCTTAGGCGATGTCAACTTCCGCGACAATCACCACCTCAGCTTGGTGACCATCCGTCGCAATTTCGAAGAGATTGAGAACAAGGAACTGACTATGAAACAGCACATCATCGGTGTGCCCGACAACTCCATGGTCATTCGCAAAGGCGACGTATTCGTGCTCTTTGGCAAGGATCGTGACATCGACAACTTCATCAAAATCAATCTGTAATGTTTTTCTTCGGAAATCACGACGAATACAACGGCAAGGTGAGAGTTCACATTGTCAATCACAAGGATCGCATTCAACGGGCCTTGCAGATTTGCAGTTTGCTGATCTCCATCGTGACCATCGCGTGCATTTTCTGTTATCACGGCCTCTATATCACCCCGGAAGTCAAAAATCTCATCCGCCTGATTATCCATGGCAGCTTGTTTTTTTATGTTGTCAAATATTTTGTGCTACTGTTTTATTCCTTGCACCGGTCGGAATACCTAAAGCAATCGTGGGTCGAGTTTCTGATTATTTTGGTGCTCATTTTACAGTTTATCTCCATCAACGTCTTCCATTTTGACATGGTTGATGCACAGAATTTCGAGAACATCTACCTGATTTTCATACAGTTCTACTTCCTGATCATTGTGTTGGTGGAAATGGCCAAAGCCAGTAGCTCTTTGGGAAAATACCATCTCAGTCCGCCGATATTGATGGTGGCGTCGTTCCTGTTTTTGATTGCGATGGGCACTATTTTGCTGAAGATGCCGCGCATGACCACTCATGGAATCTCGTTCATCGATGCGCTCTTTACAGCTACCAGTGCCAGCTGTATCACCGGACTCTCCGTCTTGAGTACACCGGAGTGCTTCACGTTCAAAGGGCAGGTGGTGATTTTGGTGCTGATCCAGTTGGGCGGTATGAGCATCCTCTCCTTCGCAACGTTTTTCTCCACGTTTCTCTCCCGTTCCTTGGTCGGATTGCGTTATCAGTACATGATTCGCGACATGATGTCTTCCGACCGCCTTTCCGATTCCGTGGGACTTTTGCGCAGCATTGTGCTCACCACCTTCATCATCGAGGCGGCGGGAGTTGCGTTTCTGTTCACCTACTGGAAATCGACAGGCTTTTTCCTATCCGACAAGCAAAACCTCTTCTTCTCGCTTTTCTACACCGTTTCCGCTTTCAACAACGGCGGTTTTGTGCTCATTGACGACAGTTTGTTAAATCTCGGTCTACCAGGCAGTTATTTTCCACAAGTCGTGATTATGGCGCTGGTGTTCCTGGGCGGTATAGGATTCCTTACCATTCGCGACTTCTTCAGCTACCGTTATATTCGCGAGCGCAACAAATACAAGTGGAAAACACTCATGCCGCAGACCAAAATCGTGCTGTGCGTCACTTTTGCCATCATTATCATCGGTACTATTCTCTTTTTCTTTCTTGAATACGATGGTGTGTTGAAAGATGTGGACGGCTTTGGCAACAAAGTATTTACCTCCGTTTTTCAGATTGTCACGTGTCGAACGTCCGGATTCAATGTCTTGGATATCAATATGATGCATGTATCTACGGTGATTCTCATTTTGGTGGCGATCTTCATAGGCGGTTCCCCCAGCTCCACGGGCGGTGGTGTTAAAACCACTACGCTCTTCATCGTCTTCAAATCAGTGGTTGCCACTGTGAATGGTAAGAAGGACATCGAATTCGATCACAAAGCCATCTCCCCGTCCATGGTGGAGAAAGCGACCACCATTATGATGATGTCGGCGACTTTCATCCTGATTTCCTGCTTCTTGCTCACGGTCGTACAACCCGATGTGCAGCTGTTGCACGCATTGTTCGAAACATCTTCGGCGTTCACTACCTGCGGTCTTTCCACCGGCGAATGCGCCAATTGGAACTGGATGGCGAAATTCATTCTGATCGTCAATATGTATTGCGGTCGTATCGGCACGCTGACGTTGGCATTTGCGCTCACCCGTCACAGAAAAGAGTCGCCGCACCAATATCCCGACCTCTACATCATGTTGGGTTAAAAAAAGTGAATTTCCGCCATATTCCATAAATGCGAAAAAATTGATATTTTTGCAGACTGAAAAAAACAATGGATATGGCTGAAAATAAGAATTTCACAATTGGCATTACGCAAGGCGATATTAACGGTATCGGCTATGAGGTGATCATCAAATCCCTGAGTGACAATAGGATAATGGATATTTGTACTCCTGTGGTGTATGGACTCTCAAAGGTGGCTTCCTATCACAAAAAGTATATGGAATTGCCCGATTTTTCGTTCCAGTTCACCAAAACAGCCGAACAGCTCTCCACTAAACGACCGAATCTCATCAATTTGTACGAGGAGGAGGTGAAGTTGGATTTGGGTACTTCCACCAAAATCGCCGGTCAGATGGCGGAGCGGGCTTTGTATGCTGCCGGTCGTGATTTGAAGAACAAATTGATCGATGCTGTGGTGACGGCGCCCGTCAATAAGAGCAATATCCAATCTGATAAGTTCGTGTTTCCTGGACACACTGAGTTTTTTGAACACTACTTCGGTGGCAAGGAGCATCCCGCAATGACGCTGATGGTGGCCGAAAACTTGCGTGTGGGATTTGTCACCAACCACATGCCGCTTCAAAAAGTGTCGGAGGCCATTACGACAGATTTGATTCTGCAAAAGCTGGAGATTCTGAACCAATCGCTGAAACAAGACTTTGCCTTGAGCAACCCGACTATTGCCGTGCTTGCGCTCAATCCGCATTGTGGCGATGAAGGCGTGTTGGGTGCAGAGGAAAAAGATGCTATACAACCTGCTGTTAACCAATCATTTCATAATGGAATCAATGCGATAGGACCGTTTTCTGCCGAAGGGTTTTTCACCTCTGGTGCCTACACCCGCTTTGACGCGGTGCTGGCCATGTATTACGATCAAGGCATGATTCCTTTCAAGTTGTTGAGCAAGAATGGGGTGAACTTCACCGCAGGACTGCCTGTCGTGCGCACAGCTCCCGCCCATGGTACCGCTTACGACATTGCAGGAAAGAACATTGCCGATCCACAATCCATGCGCAACGCTATCTACTTGGCTGTCGATATTTTGAGAAATAGAGCGGGTAAAGTTTAGGGTTGTGACGAGTACACTTGACCGCTAACTACTAACTGCTAATTGCTAACTGGTATGGATTTGGTGATTGACATCGGGAACACGCTGAAAAAGGTGGCTGTTTTTTCTGAGAAGGGCAAACTGATTCGGCTCTTTCAAGAGAAACGATTGACGGTGGATTTTTTGGAGCCTCTTTTCGAAGAGTTTTCCATCCGTCGGGCCATTGTGTCGTCGGTGGGAGACGAGGAGGCGGAGGCGATGGCATGGATCGAGGCGAGAGCGCACTTGGTCCGTTTTACGCACAACTGCCGTCTGCCCATCGTGTTAGATTACGCCACTCCGGAGACTTTGGGCACTGACAGAATCGCCAATGCGGTGGGTGCCCATGCTATGTTTCCCAATCGCAACGTACTTTCCATTATGGCAGGTACCTGTCTGGTGGCCGATTATGTGAATGCCGACGGAGAATATCTGGGAGGTAGTATCTCCCCGGGATTGCGGATGCGCTTCCAGGCACTGCCGCAGTTCACCGCTCGGTTGCCGCTTGTGGAGCCCGAAGAGATTGTTCCGTTGATTGGTGACACGACACAAAAGTCCATTCTGGCTGGTGTTGTCCTTGGTATGGCATACGAAATCGACGGCTTGATAGCCGATTATAAAGAGAGTTTTTCGCCTTTGAAAGTGATTTTTTCAGGAGGTGATTCAGAGCTGCTTCGTAATTTCATAAAAAAACGTATATTTGCCGCCCAAAATCCGATTCTGCTCGGATTGCATAAAATACTAGAACTGAATGTTTCAGAAGAGTAACCATATAGTGTGGATGTTTTTGTTTTGTTGCCTGACTTTCCTTACAGTGCAGGGGCAGAACGAAATCAATTCGCCCTATTCCAGCTATGGCATAGGCGATATCAACCGTTCGTCGAACGGCATTTTGGATGCTATGGGCGGGGTCTCCTACGGAATGCAGAACCCTTATTACATCAATTTCCGGAATCCAGCCTCCTACGCGGCCTTCGATTCCCTCTCTTTCATTGCCGATGTGGCAGCTTCCGTTTATGTCTCTACGTTGTATCAAAGAAATAAAACACAGCAAAACACCTACGCGCAGCCTGGCTATCTTGCCATTGGTTTGCCGGTTACTCGCCATTGGCGCACCAGTCTCGGTATCCTGCCGTTCAGTTCCGTAGGTTATGATATGGAGACGACTTCTGAAATCGAAAATATCGGAAAGGTTACCTACAACTACAAAGGTAATGGTGGTATTTACCAGCTCTATTGGGGCAATGCCTTCAAGATCTGCAAAGGTTTGAGCATCGGATTGAATGCCAGCTATATCTTCGGTACGATTTATTCCTACCGGAATACCGCTTTTGATGGCAGTAATTACACCAATACATTCATCAGCGACGCTTACCAGACGAAAGGGCTCTATCTTGATGCTGGTCTGCAGTACATGTTTAACATTGGTGAGCACCATCGCGTCGGATTGGGCTTGGTTTACAGCAATACCGCCTACATTTGGGCAAAGGAAAAATTGTTGATTAATTCATATTCAGGAACTTATATTGAAACCTCTGCTTACGATACGCTTGTGATTCAAGATGGTGTGCAGGGCAAACTGAATATTCCGCAGTCGGTGGGTGGCGGTTGGAGCTACACTTACAAGAACAAGTTGACGGTTGCGGGAGATGTGACGTGGCAAAACTGGGCGAATTTCCAGTTTATGAGACCGTCTGACTCGATGAAAAACTCCATTTCGACCTCTTTTGGCGTCCAGTTCATCCCGGATCCCTTCTCCACCAAATTCATGAAGAAGATGAACTTCCGTATAGGCGGAAAATATTCTTCAGGAGATTTACGTTTGCGCAATAAACCTATCAACGAATTCGGAGTCTGTTTGGGCGTAGGAATTCCACTAAATACGTTCAATACGCACTCGTCGATCAACTTGATGTTCGAATACGGAAGATCGGGAACCGTCGCCAACAACTTGGTCCTGCAGAACTACTTCAGAGTTGCACTCTGCTTCATCTTGCAAGAACGCTGGTATCAAAGAGTTAAATTGGATTAATGATAAATAATAACCCTATAAAAAACGAAAAAATGAAAAAGATTTTTGCTATCATCGCATTGGTTTTCAGCGGAAGTTTCATCTTCGCGCAAACCCCTTGCTCCTTCAAATATGGAGCCAACGAAGCCGATTCCTTGAAATGCCTAGAGCAGATTACCAATTTTCGTACATACTACAATGCCAAATCATACGCAGATGCATACGAGGCTTGGCAGTATGTCATCCAACACAGCCCGTGCTCATGGGATGGAATCTATACCAATGCTCAGACATTGTTCCAAAACCTGATCAAAGACGAGAAGGATTCTGCACGTCGCGAATTGCTCATCGATTCTTTGATGTATACGTTTGATGTTCGTAGCACCTATTTTCCGGACAAGTTCACCCCAGGTTCCGGTCTGGGCCTAAAGGCTTACAATACTATCCGCTACAGAAAGAGCGAATACGAAAAAGCCTTCGAATGGTTTGTGCAGTCTGTGGAAATGGAGAAGGAGAACACCCAACCTGCTGTTTGGGACGCATACTTCCAGTTGGCAGAGAATATGACCAAGGCAAAACGCGACACCTCCATCGTGATTGAGGCTTACGAGCGTGCCACGGACTACATCGACCTTTCCATCTTGAATGCTACGAAATCCTATGAGCAGAGTGCAGATGCTTTGGAGGCATTGCAGGCTCAGTTGGACAAGGGTGAATTGGACCGCATGGCATTCGACAAGCAAGCTAAGAAATTCATCAACGACACTACCCGTCAACAGAAACTCATTGTGAACTATCGCAAAACTCTGAACAAAGTCAACAATGCTGTGACTCCTTACGCTTCTTGTGAGGTGATGGATATGCTCTACACTAAGAAGTTCGAAGAAATCAAGAATGACTTGGCCGCTGTCAGCAAGATGGTGAACACGATGTTTAAGGGCGACTGCACCAACAGCCCGGTGTTCCTCGAAGGTCTGTCCATCCTCCACAAGGCCAGCCCGAACCGTAACACGGCTTACATGATGGGTAACCTCACATTGAAGAAATATGCTACGAACAGAAGTGACGAAGATTTCACCGCTACTGTCGGTTACTTCAAGGAAGCTGTGAAGCTGAGCGAAACGCACGAACAAGCTGCTGATGCCAACTACATGCTGGCTCTCGCTTATCAACTCAAAGGCGCTAACTCTGAGGCTCGCGCTGCCGCTTACGAAGCACTTAAAGCGAAACCCAACATGGGTAAGGCTTACATCTTGATTGGCGACCTCTACGCTCGCGGATGCTCTGGCGACAACGAGATTCCTGGCGCATACGCTTGGGCCGCTGCCGACAAATACGCAAAAGCTGCTGCTGTTGATCCTTCTTGCGCTAACGATGCCAACAACCATCGTGCAAAACTGAGATACCCCAGCAAAGACGAATTGTTCAAACGCGGTTTGAAGAGCGGTGATGCAGTTCACGTGGGCTGCTGGATCCAAGAAAATACGACTGTGAGATAATTCCGAATGTCTTTCCGACTTAAATACGTTAACAAAAGCATCATAATCGCCTCGTGCATTATGATGCTTTTTGCTGCTTGTAAATCCTCCGGTAGCAAAACGCAGTTGCTGGAGTATGAGGGCAAATATCCTGACGAATCGGCTGAAAACATGACCATTACGGTCAGCGATTCTGGCCGCACCAGTTTCATCGTGAACACGCCGATGCTCAACCGTTACAACGGCGACACCTCCTACGTGGATTGTCCTAAAGGCATCACCATCACCTCTTTTAACGATTATGGGCGGAAGCAAGCAGTCATCACCGCCAATTATGCCTGTCAGATCAACAATAATCTTTTCAAGGCTACCGATAATGTGGTCATTTACGACTTGACCAACGGTGATTCAGTCATTACCGACGAAGTGATTTGGGACCAGCGACGACGCGTCATCTACTCTACCAAGCAGGTAAAACAGGTAAAAGGCGACGGTTCAGTGAATTACGGTGACGGTTTCGATGCTGACGAGCGGTTCACCCGCTACACCATCATCCACCCGCATGGAGAAATGGTGGGATATGATTTCTAAAAGAGTAGTCCCGCTGGGAATCGAACCCAAATTTAAAGTTTAGGAAACTTTCGTTCTATCCATTGAACTACAGGACCTACTGCGAAAAAGCGTGCAAAAATACAACTTTTTCGCTTTTGTAATCTAAAAAAAGGCACGGAAAGCTCCGTGCCTTTTGTGTTTTTGTGCTAAACGCTAAATATTAGCACTTTGCGATGTTGATAATCACTTCCGTGGCTTTCACCATCGATTCCAACGGAACATATTCGTATTTACCGTGGAAATTGTGGCCGCCTGCGAAGATGTTGGGACACGGCAGGTTGCGGAACGAGAGGTTGGCGCCGTCGGTACCGCCACGGATGGGCACGATAACCGGCTCCACATCCGCCTCTTTCATCGCCTTCACGGCACGTTCTACCACATAGTATACCGGTTCCACCTTTTCGCGCATGTTGTAGTATTGGTCCTTGATTTCGCAAGTGATGCAGTTGTTGTACTTGATGTTCAGGAAGTTGACAATTTCCTGCATGAACTTTTTCTGCGATTCAAAGAGCGCTCTGTCGTGGTTACGGATGATGTACGACATCTTCGTCTCCTCTACCGTACCGTTGATGCTAGTGAGCAGATAGAAGCCTTCGTAATCCTGTGTGTGCTCGGGACGTTGCGCGGCAGGAAGCAAGTTGTTGAGTTCCATAGCGATAAGCTGGGAATTCACCATTTTGTTCTTGGCGTAACCTGGGTGGATGTTCTTGCCTTGGATGTGGATGTTGGCACCGGCAGCGTTGAAATTTTCGAACTCTAATTCGCCGATGGCACCGCCGTCCATCGTGTAGGCAAAGTCGCAGCCAAACGCCTCTACGTCAAAGAATTTCACACCGTTACCCACCTCTTCATCGTGTGAGAAGGCCACCTTGATGTCGCCGTGCTTGATTTCAGGGTGCTGGATGAGGTACTCCATCGCACAGACAATCTCTGCCACACCGGCTTTGTCGTCCGCGCCAAGCAGATGCTTGCCGTCGGTGGTAAGGATTGTTAATCCCTTGTAATCAAGCATTTCCGGAAACTCTTCGGGAGAGAGCACCGTGTTGGATTCCTTGTCAAGGACGATGGTGCCGCCGTCATAGTTCGGTACAATTACCGGAGCGGCGATGCCCGGCATGTCAGGAGCGGTGTCCAAGTGCGCCATAAAGCCAATCACAGGCTGCTTTTCCGTCGTGTTGGCGGGCAGCAAAGCGGTTACATAACCATGTTGGTCTTTTGTAACATTCTGCATGCCAATGCTTTTCAACTCTTCTACCATCACATCGGCGAAGTCAAGCAAAGCTTGCGTGCTCGGATAGGTTTCCGACTCAGGATCTGCAGTGGTTGCGTATGAAATATACTTGCTGAATCGTTTTAATAAGAGGTCTTTCATTTTTGTAATTGTTTGATTATTAATATTTTTTATGTCTGAAATCGTTGTTGAAGCACAAAGGCAAATGTACATAATTAAAATATACACAAGGAAATAATCTTCAAACGAATAGCGACAGGTCTCTGATTGTGAAATTTTGTACCTTTGCAAAAAATTTAAGATGAAGCAAAACCATTTAACCATCTGTGTGTGTTTAATTCTGGCTTTTCTTCTAACTAATTGTTTTACAAGAAATAAAGACGATAAAAGCTTAGAAGAAAACGTCATGTATCCTATGGAGGTCATTCGTGACACATTGGTTGCGGATGTTCATAGCAATACAACGCTTTATCCGCTTCAAGAGGAGGTGTTGGAGGCTTTTTTAGAAAAAGCCACTGACTTTCAAGGAAAAAAATGGACTGTGCGTTGCGATTTCCCTCAGGAGTGGGGTGTGGAGTGCGTGGAGCGACTGCCTGATGGACGCGAACTCTGGCTGTTGCAGTCTGAAAACCGCGAATGGCGTTACTTGGTCACGACTTCCGGTTTTGGAACACAGCGTATCCTTGATGTGCTGCCCGTGGCTATTAGTGTCGCCAACCAACGAGACGAGGAGTTGGAAACGGAAAACTGGCAGACCTTGCGGCTCGCAGACGGACAGTTCCGTGTCACCAAAGAGTACGAATGGATACATTCCGTGTCGAAAGCTACCAAGCAGGATTTCATCCGCGATCCGGAGAAGTTCCATCGCAAAACAAAGCTGGTGGAGCAGTTCCTCATCAACGACCAAGGACGTTTTGAGAAGTCAGAGATAGTGGACACGCTGCCCGACTATAATGCTGTGGTCTTCTACTTCAATCCAGCCGACAAGCCCGAAATGTGGGATGCAACTATCCCGCAATTGCAGGCTTTTTGTGAAGAAAATGGCATCATGTTTGAAGAGGTGAGCGGTAATTTCAACCGTGTGATTATTCGTGACTATGATCTTACATTCTCGATGGAGACCGATATCACGCCTTACATTGAAGGGGTCCATTCCGGTATGGTGATGATGCGCAAGAACGAGGTCCCAAAAACGGTCAATTTCGGATCGTTCGAATATATGCAGATGGAAATCCGCCGCTACTTCAAAGTTCGTACGGATCTGGAATCTTAGACGATGCTATCACGATTTTTGCAAGAGTTACATGTTTTGGTCGGTGCCGAAGCGAAGCAAAAGCGCTACTTGGTGGCGGTGAGCGGTGGTGCAGATTCGATGGTTGCGGTCACGCTTTTTCATGAGGCGGGGCTGAATTTCGCTATGGCGCACTGCAATTTCCATCTTCGCGGGGCAGATTCCGACCGTGACATGCGATTCGTGCAACAAACCGCCGCCCGATGGCAAGTCCCGCTGTTTATTCGAGAGTTTGATACCTTGGAAATCCAGAAAAATTCCGGAAAATCGGTGGAGATGGTCGCACGAGATCTGCGCTATGCCTGGTTTTCGGAGATTCTAGCTGATTTCGATCATCTTGTGACGGCACACCATGCTACTGATGCCGCTGAGACGATGCTGTTGAATCTGACTCGCGGAACAGGTTTCAAAGGATTGTGTGGCATCCCACCTGTGAATGGCAAAATCATTCGTCCGATGCTGAACTTTACCGCTCAGGAAATCCGTCAATATGCTGAAAATCACCATATTGAATATGTGGAAGACTGTACGAATCATGACGAACAGATTGCGCGAAATCGCATACGCCACTCCGTGATTCCGCAGCTGGAGACGCTAAATCCTCAGTTTCTGCAGACGAATGTTCGTACACGCAGCCTTCTTCAGCGGCAATATGCTTATTTTCAGAAACATATAAGATCAGATATCGAAAAAGTTCTTACAGAAAACGAAGGTCAATATCGAGTGAATCTTGCCCTTCTGAATGCTAATCAAGACAAGGAACTGATTTTGTATGAGATACTTACACGATTTGGTTTCGCCGCAGATGTGAGCGAAACATTATCGGAAGATACTGTTCTTCAATCTGGAAAACAGTTTTTCTCAGATACTCACGTATTGCTGGTTGACCGCGATGATTTGATTATCCAGGCTCAAAATGTAGAGAATGGACCTGTTGCAGAAATTGCTTCCATGGAAGATTTGCGCCACTTTTTCGTTGTGGAAGAGTTTGAATATCAAAAAGATATGATATTCGAAAAGAATCCGGATATGCTATATGTCCCGAAAGATAAGCTGACGTTTCCGTTGCGGCTTCGTTCTTGGCGTCAAGGTGACTACTTTTACCCACTTGGGGCCAAAGGTCGTCAAAAGATCAGCGATTTCTTCACCGACCACAAGATCGATCGCTTTGCAAAAGAGAAAGTCCGTCTTTTATGTGCAGGCGACCAAATCATCTGGATTATCGGATGGCGCTCGGATGAACGGTTTAAAGTGCAGAAGGACAGTACGATATGTTATAAACTTTATAAAAAAGACGACTTAACTCAAAACAATTAACTGAACATGGAAAATAAACCGAGACGAACCCCTATTCTATGGATTTTGGGCATCATCACGATGGTGAATGCCACGTTTTCAGCCATTGCGTATATTTGTTGGGCAATTGCACCCGATTATATGCTGAAATCCATGGAAATGATCAAGGAGATGAACCTGTTTTCCGCTGATCAGGCAGAACAAATCCTCAATTTGTACACCTCCATCGCCAGCTGGCAATATCTGTTGCTCACTGTGGTAGAGGTGATGTTGTTCACAGGTGCGTTTCTGATGCTGGTGAAGCTGAACAAAGTGGGTTTTCACGTATACACAATAGGCTCAATCCTCGAATTTTGCGTGCTCAACTTTGTCATTGGCGGAATGGTGGCCATGAACACAAACGGTATCATCACCTCCGTGTTGTGGGTGCTGATGTATGCTACGCAGTTGAGATTTATGGAATCATCTGACAATCAAGATGATAATACGATAAATCAACAAATAAATCCAGAAAATAACGATAATTTGCAGTCTCATGAATAGAGCAGATTTTCCCATATTGAACGAACAGGTTTACGGCAAGCCTTTGGTCTATTTGGACAATGCCGCAACCACACAAAAGCCTCAGGTAGTGATAGATGCGTTGAACGATTACTACCTGCATATCAACAGTAACATACACCGTGGCGTGCATTGTCTCAGTCAGTTGGCCACCAATGAGTTCGAGCAGGCGCGCGAAGCGGTGCGGAAGTATATCAACGCAGCAACCACCCAGGAGGTGATTTTCACGCGCGGTGCCACAGAATCAATCAATCTTGTGGCCGCCTCTTTCGGACGTACTTACCTGCGCGAGGGTGATGAGGTGATAGTCTCCGAGATGGAGCACCATTCCAACATAGTGCCGTGGCAATTGGCTTGCGAAGAGCGCGGTGCGAAGCTCAAAGTGTTGCCTTTCAATGAACGTGGAGAGCTGTTAATCAGCGAGTTGGAGAATCTGATAACTGGCAGGACGAAGATTATATCGGTGGCGCACGTTTCCAACTCGTTAGGCACTGTCAACCCGATTGAGGAGATCATCCGCATTGCGCACGATCGCAACGTGCCCGTGCTTATTGATGGGGCGCAAGCGGTGGCACACTGTTTAGTGGATGTGCAAACTCTCGATTGCGACTTCTACTGCTTCTCCGGACATAAGATGTACGCCCCGATGGGTATCGGCGTTATGTACGGTAAAAGCAAGTGGCTCAATGAGATGCAACCTTACCAAGGGGGTGGTGAGATGATCAAGGATGTGACCTTCGAGAAGACCACCTACAACGAATTGCCCTTCAAATTCGAGGCAGGCACCCCTTCCGTAGGTGATGTCATCGGGTTGCGCAAAGCTATTGAGTATATCCAAAACATTGGTTTAGAGAAGATTGCGGCTTATGAGCAGGAGTTGCTGACCTACACCACAGATAAACTCTCCCAGATTGAGGGGATGCGATTCATTGGCGAGGCGGTACAAAAAACGGGTGTTATCTCTTTCTTGGTGGGCGACATCCATCCCTACGATATGGGCGTTCTGCTTGATCATCAAGGTGTTGCGGTGCGCACAGGACACCACTGCACGCAACCCATCATGACCCATTTCGGCATTCCCGGCACCGTTCGTGCCTCGTTTGCTCTCTACAATACCTTCGAGGAGGCTGACAAATTAGTGGAGGCCGTGATTAAAGCCCAAAGAATGTTGTCATAATAGCCAACGGCAAAAGCCAATTTACTATGGAAAATACAAAGAAAAATACTTTCGCACTTGTCACAGGAGGCAGTTCCGGTATCGGTTATGCCTACGCGGAGGAGTGGGCCCGAAAAGGTTATAACATTCTGATTGTCAGCAACCGAGAGGACCTGAACGCGCAATCACAAGAGAAGTTGCAGTCTCAGTTCCCGCAGCTTCAAGTGGTGACCCGCTATCAGGATTTGACCTCGCCAGATGCTGCGCAGGAGCTTTTCGACTACTGTGAAAACGAGCATTTTGAGGTCGAGGTGCTGGTCAACAATGCGGGAATGTTCTATTTCGGGGCAGCGGTGGAGAAACCGATGGCGCTGAGTCACAAGATGACGATGCTGCACAGTACCACACCTGCTGATTTGTGTGTGCTGTTCGGCAAGGCGATGAAAGACCGAGGGCATGGCTACATCCTCAATGCCTCTTCCATTACGGCTTTTATGAGTTTCCCGACCATTGCCACCTATCAGGCTTCCAAATCGTTCCTCTTGAAGTTTTCCAAAGGAATTCATTATGAACTAAGCCATTACGGAGTGAAGGTTTGCTGTGTTTGTCCCGGTGCCGTGGATACGGATTTGTACAATCTTCCGGTGAAAATGCGCAAAAGATTGCGCGCCATCGGCGTGATGCTCTCTCCGGAGCAGATTGCCAAGAGGGGAGTACGCGCCACTTTGCACGGCAGGAAGGTTAAAATACCAGGACCAATCAACTATCTTTTCCTCTTTTTGTGTTTTCTGCTGCCCGGTTTTGTCATCAATTTGGTGAAAAAGAAGTTTGTATAACACATTAAATTTTCAAGAGGAGTCGGAGTCTATCGATAAAAATTGTATCTTTGCATCATAAAAAGTCGAAAAAATGAAAAGAATCCTCTATTTTGGCGTTATAATCTGCCTGTTTGCAGGCTGTCAGGCGCAGCAAAAACTGGTTTCCGTAGATAAAGAGACAAATGAAATTGTGCTCAAAAAGGGTCAGTCTTGTGAGATCGAATTCATCACCAACGCTTCCACTGGTTTTTGGTGGCAGTTGGTCAATGAGAGCGAGATTAACGTGGTGAAAAGCGTTGGCGACCGCTATACAAGCAATGCTCCTCAAGGCATGGTCGGTGCATCCAGTCATCGTTTTTGGAAGTTTGAGGCCATGCAGAAAGGCACACAGACTTTGCATTTTGTCTACGCAAGGGACAACGTCAACGACCCAGCACGCACACGAGATGTAACGATTACTGTCAAGTAGATGGTGAAACTCCGAGTGGCCATTCCCGCTATGGATGAGCTGGATTATCTTCCGGCCACTTTGAGCGCACTTGCCAATCAGGATATTTCTTCCTCTTTTGAGGTCTATATATGTGTTAATCAGCCGGATTGCTATTGGAGCGATTCGGCTCGTTTGTCTATATGTCAGCACAATCAGCAGTTGCTGCAATATTTGCGTGATTATACTTTTTTAACACTCCATGTGATGGATCGTTCTTCGCCTGGATTGGGTTGGACGGGGAAAAAACATGGGGTTGGTTGTGCACGTAAGGAACTGTTTGACAAAATATTATCTGATTCCGAAGCTGACGATATCATTGTCAGTTTGGATGCCGACACATTGGTAAAACCACGATATCTGCAATCCTTAGTTGAAAATTTCGCTGCTCATCCAGAGATGAATGCGGTGGCGGTGCCCTATTATCATCAACTTCAATATGAAGACGAAGAGCGGGACCGAGCGCTGTTGAGGTACGAGCTATATATGCGCAATTATGCCATTAACTTACTGAGAATCAGAAGTCCATACGGTTTTACCGCATTGGGATCGGCCATTGCAATGCGGGCCGATGCGCTTAGGAAGATTGGAGGCATTACTCCTCTGCAGAGTGGTGAAGATTTCTATCTGGTGCAAAAATTCTGCAAAATGGGCGGATTAAGTCTTTTTAACACAGAATGCGTCTATCCTGCTGGTCGTTATTCCGACCGTGTGCCCTTCGGTACAGGTCCGGCGATGCGGGCAGGAGCAGACGGGGTCTGGGACAGCTATCCGATATATCCGCACGACTGTTTCGAACCGATTCAGGAGGCGTATCAGCATCTGAAGGATCTATATAACCGGAATTTTTCCACAAAAGAGAATGAATTCCTCACCTTTTTGCAAGATATTGACAAAAAAGAGGACGTTTGGGCGAGTATTCTCGACAATGTGTCCGATTTTCCGCACTTTGTGAAAGCGTTTCATCAAAAAGCAGATGGTCTTCGTATATTGCAATTTGTGAGGACAAAATATCGTCAAAATCCTGTTTCTGAAGAAGTTGCAATATATAAGAATATGCAGGAATGGATGTCAGAAAAGATTCCTCCGGGTTTTTCCCCGCAGAGCCCGTTTGCTCAACTTTCCCTTTTACAGTTGAATCTTTTGAGAAATTTGCTTTTCGAGGAAGAACAGACATTACGCATGAAACAAAATGAAAACAAAAGTATTAATCACGAAAATTAGAGGCACATGAGTATAATTATGCACGATATTCATATTTTTCTGTCGGATATGCTGCAAAAGTGGATTTTCCACACCAATCATGGTCGTATCTATAGCGAGAGTTGCATAATGCAATTTCTTTTCTAAGCAATTGTATTTTTATTTCATTTTTTACAAAAAACAGACAATATAAGTCCGTTAATCCCTTATATTGCAGTTTTTTTTAATTATTATCCAAAAGAATTGTTAATTTTATAAATTGGTTATAGATATGACATTAAATAAAGATTTTAAAGTTGTCATTCTGAGCAATGACGAAAACAAGACGAATTCGTTAAAAAGCGTATTATCAAAATATTACTCAATGAATATCTCTTTTGAGTGCCATTGCGCCGCAGAAGCTATTGAGTATTTAAATCATCATCGTCCCATGATTTTTTTCTTGGATGAGGAATTCGCAGAAGTGTTGCATGATGTCAGGAAACCTCCGTTTACAGTAGGAATATGCGACACGGTTCATACAAAGCGGGTCAAGCAATACTTAAAAATGGGTTTCTTTGATTTTTTTCACACTCCTTTCACGGAACGAGAGTTAAATAGTATAATGGGGAAGATTCTTAATATTTACGTTGCGTACAACAAAATGGATCATCGTATTGTTCGGCGAGTGGAAGAGGAAAACGTGCAATACATTGTGAATGAATCTAATGTTAAATCCATGTTTATCGCTGGGTCAAGAAAAGAGGAGGCTGTAAGAATCATATTCGACCATGTTTTGTTTATGAAAAAGATGGGGGATCAAATTTCTGTGCATTTTGAGGATGGGTCAAGCAGATCCTTTCGTGGTAATTTGAAAATGTTCCACAAGAAGTTTCCGAATTCGAAGTTTAAGAAGGTCAATAAATCTGTGGTGGTAAATATGGATAAAGTTGTGGGAATGAATAAAAATCGGATTAAAATCAATGAAGAGACACACTTCGAAGTGTCAAGATCGTTCAAAAAGCCTATTAAGGAGATTATAAATCAATAAAGTTATAGCAATTTCTTGATTTCTAACAATTTACTCTTGATTTTCAGCAAAGTGTCCACGATGGCTGCGGTTTCAGCCTCCTTCATGAAGTTGTTTTTGATGGCGGTTTTGGCGCCTTGAAGCGTGTAGCCTTTCACTTTGGTGAGGTACTGAATGGTGCGAAGAATGGAGATGTCGTTTTTGGAATAGAAACGGTCTCCTTTCTTGTTTTTGCGCGGCTTGATCATGTCGAACTCCTTTTCCCAGAAGCGCAGGGTGGAGGCAGGAATGTCCAGAGCCTCAGCGGTTTCGCCGATGCTGAACCACAGTTTTTCCTGTTCCGCGATGGACTCAGGCAGCGTTTCGGATATGTTCAGTTGTTCGTCCATGATTATTCTTCTTCTGAGCCTCTTCTGCGTTGGTCGCGCTCTTTGATAGACTCGCGTTTATCGTACATTTTTTTACCTTTTGCCAAACAGATGTCCAGTTTGGCGTACCCGTTGTCGTTGATCCAGAGCAGGGTAGGAATGATAGTATAGCCGCGTTCGTTGAGCTTGGTCATCAGTTTGCGCATCTCTTTGCGTTGCAGCAACAGTTTGCGGTCGCGCTTGGGCTGATGGTTGTTGTAGCTGCCCTGCGCGTACTCGCTAATGTGCATGTTGTGGACCCATAACTCGTTGTTAATGAACGAGCAATAGGCATCCGTGATATTCGCGCGTCCCGCCCTGATGGATTTGATTTCCGTGCCGGTGAGCACAATACCTGCCGTAAAGGAAGTGTGCAGATAGTACAAAAACTCCGCCTTCCTGTTCTTAATCGCAATCTGAGTGTCCTGCTTTCTCTTTCCCATAGCTTCAAAATCGGCCGCAAAGATACATTTTTTAGGCAAAAGGCAACCCCTAAACCTGTAAACCTGTAAACCCGTAAACCCGTAAACCTGTAAACCCCTAAACCCCTAAACCAACATCCCCCCGTTAATAAAAAATCTCTGAACACAATTATAACTCCCACAACATTCGTATCTTTGCCAAAAATATAGTAATATGAGCATTAGTATGATTGCGGCTGTGGGTCAGCGTTTGGAGCTGGGGTATCAGAACCAGCTGCTGTGCCATTTGCCGGTGGATTTGAAACATTTCAAGGAGATCACTTCCGGACACACGGTGCTGATGGGTGACCGCACGTGGGATTCCCTGCCCAAGAAGCCCCTGCCGAACCGCCGCAATATCGTCATCACTCTCGATGATGTGGAGTTCGAAGGGGCTGAAACGGTGCACTCCATCGCCGATGCACTTGCGCTGGTTGCCGATGATGAAGAGGCCTTCGTGATGGGCGGTGCCACCATGTATCGACTTTTCTTGCCTCATGCCGATAAACTTTACCTCACCCGCATAGTCTCTGATTTCGTTGCTGATGTATGGTTTCCGGAAATTGATGAAACTGAGTGGCAACTAATTGACAATGAATTTGTTCCAAAAGACGAGAAAAATATTTACGACCTATATTTTCAAACCTTAATAAGACAAAAATGAAAAAAGTAATCATTTCCGCCATCGTTTTGCTGATGAGCGTGGTGGTTTTCGCCCAAAAAACTGAAACCCCGGAAGCGCCCTATCTTCCTATTGATGAGCGTACCAACTTGGTGACCTATCAAGACGTCGTGAAACAAGAAGGTACTCCTAAAGTACTGTACGACAGAGCTATGAATTGGATCAAGAAGTATTATAAAAACACTGCTGAAGTCATCAAGAGCGCTGATCCAGAAAAATGTGTCATCAATATGCGTTCCAGCGTTCGGATTTTCAACAAGGACAAAGACGGTGTCATGCGCTTCAAAAACATCGTTTATTATAACTTCAAGCTCGAATGCCGCGACAACCGCTATCGTTATACTATCACAGATTTTAAGGAAAAAGCGACCGGTTCCGCACCTATCGAGGTCTGGTTCAATACCTCCGCATCAGGTTGGACGCCCAGCATGTATGGTTACCTCACCCAAATTGACGAGGAGATGCACAAGCTGATTGAGTCCCTTGAGGAAGGCATGCAGCCGGAAGAGGAATTCAAGGATGAATGGTAATATTGGTTTAAGGTTTAGGGTTTAAGGTTTATAGTTTAATGGCCAAAAGCCAATAGCTAAAAGCTAAAAGTCAAAACACACTTAATGAGTAAACCATTCAAAATCAGCAAAATACTAAGGTTGGCTGTTTTGTCAACACTGCTGAGCTGCGCTGGTTGCCATAAGCCAACTGGATCTATTACTTTGAACTTTTCTTTTGTCAACGATAATGGTTCCCTGCAATTGGATTCTTGTATGTACGAGAATCCCGCAGGGAATCTTTATGAGGTGACCGATGTGCAGTACTTCATCTCCAAGGTGATGTTGGAGGATGAATCTGGTAATACGGTGGAAATTACTGACAATGAGGGTGTTCACTATGTGGACATCCGCATTCCATCCACGCTTGCGTGGCACATCTCCGATGAGATTCCGGCAGGCAGTTATCGCACCATCTCTTTCGTCTTTGGATTGGAAGGGTTGCAGAACACCAGCGGTTTTTTTCCGAATCCGCCGGAAAACAACATGAGTTGGCCCGATATGATTGGTGGCGGCTATCACTACATGAAGATCAACGGCCGTTGGGTGGATGAGGCGGGCGTGAAACAGCCTTTCAACCTCCACACGGGCAAAATCTCCGAGGGCGAAGGCTTTATTGATAATACCTTTACGGTAACCTTGCCGTTGGAGCAATTCGTCGTCAGCAAGAATGCCAGTTCGGACCTTTCGCTCGAGATGAACGTGAACAACTGGTTCTCAGATCCTTACATTTTCGATTTTAACGTCTTCGGTGGCAGTATCATGCAGAATCGCGAGGCGCAAGAGGTGCTTCGGGCCAACGGACACAATGTGTTATCTATCCAGAAAAATCACGTAAACAGGTAGATGGTCTGCGAAGCCGCCGATGTAACGCGGGCCCAAAAAAGTGCGATAATTCTTTTTTCCGCCATACTTTTCGTCGTCTACGAGTAGGAAATCCGCATCAAAGATTTGTGCATCGCCGATTTGCCGCACACCGCAAGTGTCGTTCAGCCAGGCGTTGGACACGATGAACTGATCCAAACAACCCCAGAAATCTTCGTGTTTGTGTGACCCTCGCAGACTTTGTCGGGCGAGTGGCAGCATCAGATTGTAGAGTGTGTCGTTGGGCGCGTGCGGGTCATACTCGCGTGCGCGCAGGTGCTGGACCATGCTCTCGTCGGTGGCGTAGTCGTTGAAGTCGCCGGTAATCAGGATCTTGGCGCACGGATTCTCTATCATCAGCGAGTCTACAAAGCGGCGTACCACGGTGGCGTAATAGTTTCGTTTGGGAACGGTGGCGGCATACCCGCCGTAACGCGAGGTCCAGTGGTTGATGAGCATGTTGAGCGAGTCGCCCGAGGGGAATTGCACCACAGCATAGAGGATGTCGCGGTTGCGGGCGAATGTGTCGAACGGGAACACAACAGGGACTTTCCGGCTGCGCAGTACGCGCACACAACTATCGCGGTAGAGGAGTGCTACATCCACGCCGCGGCGGTCCGGGGAGTCATAGTGCACATACTTGTACCCGAAATTCCGCAGCGGCGAGTTGTAGCATAAGTCTTTGAGCACCAGTTCGTTCTCGATTTCCGCCAAACCGACAAGCCACGGCGGGTCACCCATTCCCGCCGCCAATATCACTTTCCCAGTCATGGACACTTTTCGGTAATACTTCTTGTAAGTCCAGTGATAACTGCCTGTCGGTGTGAAATCTTCATCTGCAGTCAGACTGTCGTCCGACGGGTGAAACAGATTTTCCACATTGTAAAACATAATGCGGTGTGTCGCACTGTCTTGTTGCGCACAAATCTGTACGCACAACATCAAAACCCTTATCAGAATGCAAAACTTTTTCATTTCGTCTTCAATTTGTCGGGACAAAAATACAACGAAATAAGTCGAAAATCAAGGGTTTCCGAAACTTTTTTATATCGCACTAACTATGAGATTGTTATGCGATAAATAATACAAAATCTGAAATTATTTTTAACAATGAATTGTCAGATAATTACGAACAAATCGCAAGTAACAGCCCGTCGCAACCATTTTGCACATCGTCCCAGGTGGCCTGGAAGTTGCCGGTATACCAAGGATCGGCCACGTCGCGGGGCGTGTCGGTGTAGTCCATCAACAACGAAATTTTGTTGTCAACGTCTTGTCCGATAACGCGTTGCAGATTCCGCAGGTTGTTGCGGTCCATTGCGATGATGTAGTCGTAATAGGCATAGTCGGCACGGGTGATCTGACGGGCGGTTTTGCCGGTACAGGAGATGCCGTGATCGTTCAGCATACGGCGGGCAGGGGGATAGACGGGATTGCCGATCTCCTCGCGGCTCGTCGCAGCGGAGGCGATTTCGAACTGTGCGGAGAGTCCGCGTTCCGCCACCTTCTGCTTCATCACGAATTCCGCCATCGGACTGCGGCAAATGTTGCCATGACACACAAAAAGAATTCTGGGCATGATTATCAGATTTTATGTGCAAATGGGTGATTTTCGCACGGAAGAGCCGCCAACGGGTGATAATCTCCTTTCAAACCGATGGGTTGGGCGTTGCGGATATCGTAGACGATTTGGATGCAGGGACGCACATCGTCCAGACCGAATCCGTGACCCGATAGAATCTGGCGGTAACTCTCTGTGTGTAAGTCGGTAAAGCCGTCGCTGAACTCAAACGGCTCCCCGTTGATGACAATCTGTCGGAAGGTGGTTTTGCTGCTTTCAGCCACTTCCTTGGGCAGTGTTTTTCTGTTGATACTCAGGAAGTAACGAACACGAGCCTTCCGAAAATGGATAAATCCTGCCACACGGTCGTGCGTGGAAATGTGGACGACATTTTCCTGTACATCTCCGAAGATGTAGCAGAGCATATCGTAGAAGTGGATGCCGATGTTGGTTGCAATGCCGCCGCTTTTGCTGTCGGAACCTTTCCAGCTGGTGTAATACCAATGACCGCGGGATGTAATGTACGTCAAATCAACATCATAGACAATATTATCGGGGGCGTTGTCCACTTTTTGCTTCAAGGCGATGATAGAAGGGTGCAGACGGAGTTGCAGGATGTTGAACACCTTCTTACCAGTCTCATTTTCAACATCTTGCAGCACATCCACATTCCATGGATTGAGCACTAACGGCTTCTCGCAGATCACGTCAGCGCCCAAACGCAGTGCGTAACGCGTGTGTGCGTCGTGCAGGTAGTTGGGGGTGCAGACGGAGATGATGTCCAGCTGCTTCTCCGTGTTCTTGAGTTTTGATACATGACGGTCGAAAAGTTCCATTTCGGTGAAGAAGGCAGCTTCCGGGAAATAGCTGTCGATGATGCCCACGCTGTCGGACTTGTCGTATGCAGCAACCATCTGGTTACCAGTCTCTTTGATAGCCTTTAAATGTCGCGGTGCCACATAGCCGCCTACTCCGAAAACAGCGAAATTCTTCATGTTTTACTCCTTACATTATTAAAGCGCAAAAATACACAATTTAGGACATGGTTGTTTTGGGAGTTGGGAGTTTAGAGGAGATGAAAAGATGAAAAGATGAAGAGAAAAATATAGTCAAAAGTCATTGTCTAAGTCATTAGTCTAAGTAAAAAATGTACTTTTGCGGCCTCATTCAAAAAGGGATTATGGGCTGGATTGAGTTGATACTCTTGTCGATAAGTTTGGCGATGGATTGCTTTGCCATCAGTTGTGTGGTGGGGATGTTGCAGCCGACTTTGGAAAAGCGATACGTGTGGCGTTTTTCGCTGGCTTTCGGTGTGTTTCAGGGCGGAATGCCGCTGATTGGTTGGGTGTTCGGCGAATCGCTTTTGGGTCCATTGGGGAAAATCGCACCTTTTATCGCGTTCGGCATTCTCGCTTTCATTGGTGGAAAAATGCTGATTGAGAGCTTTCGAAAAGAAGAGGAAAACCCTCAGCATCTGGATGTTACAAAATGGAAAAATGTCATTCTGTTGGCTGTCGCCACCAGCATTGACGCCCTTGCCGTGGGTTTCAGCTTCGCTATGATTCAGGAAACCCGCATCGTTCGCAACGTGCTGGTCATCGGACTCGCCTCCTTTATCATATCTTACGTGGCTTACACTTTCGTCAAGAAACTCACCAACCCCAAAATCAGTCAATATGCAGAAATCATCGGCGGTATCGTGCTGATTTCCATCGGAATAAAAATACTATTAGGGTAATATTCGATATTTTTTATACCTTTGCCGCGAATTATGATGAAGCAGTTTTTTGTATTTATAATATTGTCCTTCTCCGTCACTTTCGCCTTTGCGCAAGGAAGTGTGCGTTACGACATTGAGCCCAGCATTGTCAGAATTCAGGAGGATTATATCAGCAATTGGAAGAAAGTTGGCGAAATCAACGGCTATCGCATCCAAATTGCTGCCTATTCCGGCGTGAATTCCAAATCGCAGGCCGAATATGCCAAAAACAGCTTCAGCAGCCTCTTTCCCTACACCAAAGCCTATCTCGTTTACAATGAGCCCTATTTCAAGGTGCGCGTAGGCAATTACTACACGCGTCTGCAAGCCTATAAAGACCTGGAAACCATAAGATTGACTTATCCGAGCGCATATATTGTGCCGGACAAAATCAACTATAGGTAACACAATTCTTTAGTTTTCAATTGTTTATCGTTCCTGATGTGCGCCTTTGCCATCGGGTAGTTTTTCTATTGAAAAAAAATTTACTTTTGCAGCCTTTTTTGATATATTAAAAAGTGTTAATTTAATACTTGAGATTATGGCTAAACGTCCTGGTTTTCGGTTATTTAAGCATTACGTACGCTTTATGCTGAATCACGTTTTGTATCGCAAAAAATATGTAATTGGTGAGGAATACAGACCTCAATTGGGCGATCATTGCGTGATTCCCGCCAATCACCAGAATCCGGCTATCGATCCCATATCGACCATCATTGATATGGATAACCACACCCACGCCTATGCAATGGCAATGGGCGGTGTCTTCACTTGGTCGCCGATCATTAACAAATTTTGGGATTGGTTGGGTATGTTGCCCGCATTCCGTATGGATTTTGAAGGCATTGAAGAGGCAATATCGAGAACCAAATTTGTGGTCGATTTTGCAGCGGAAAAAATCACGGAGGGAGAGAGCGTGATTATCTACCCGGAGGCCAATCATCACGAGGAGAGTTGGATGCGCGTATGGCAGGTAGGATATCTGGAAATCGCTTTCCGCGCAGCAGAGAAGATGCATTTCAAAGAAGATGTGAAGATTGTGCCGCTGGCCCTTCACTATTCCTCCTTCTACGGTGCAAGAGGAAGCTATGTGATGCACTATGGTGAACCGATTTCTTTGATGCCCTATTATGAGCAATATCAGCAGAAACCGCGCACGACTATGCGCAATCTGAATCCCTCCATCCGTGAGCGGGTGAAGGAGATGATGCTCTATACCGAAGATTTGGAGCACCACACCCTTTACGAATTCATCCGCAGATCGAATGTGGGCGAAGAGCATGCCAAGGAGATGGGCAAGAATCCCGACGTGTTGCCGGAACGCTTGGAGAGCGACCAAAAGCTCTGGGCTGAATTAGAGGCTGGCGTGACCGTCAGTCCCAAATTGGCCGACGAGCTGACCGAAACGATGAATGAAATCAAGGCTACCGAAAAGAAGATGCTCATTCACGAGCATGGTGGCGAGAAGAAGCGTCAAAGTGTGATTCGTTTGGTGCTGAGTGCATTAGCCCAAATCGCTTTGTTGCCTCTTTGGCTGTTTTCCCTCATTCCTTCAGCCATCATGTATTTCATTCCCCCGATGTTCATGCCCGGCAAAGAGGATCCCTATTACAATGTCTATACCCAATCCATGCAGCTTATTTTGACCGTTGTCATCCTCTTCCCGGTTTTCTCCATTACGGCGTTGCTCGTGTTAGGCCTGAATTGGGGTTGGTGGTGGCAGGCCGTTGCCTGGATCGCGCTCTGGTTCCCGCTTGGCTTCTTCGCATGGCATGAAGGTCTGTGGATGAGAAGCACGTGGGAACAGATTTCCATGCGCATTCACCGCAAAAAAGAGAATAAATTGCGTGCTTTATACGGCCGTTTCTATGAAATGGTGAAAAAGTTGAGACAATACGGCGTTGAATCCAAAGAAGCCTCGATGGCCGTTTAAGCTTTGATCCTTAACTTGTAGATATCCAGCACGTTCTGCATCAACATGGCGATGGTCATGGGACCTACGCCGCCAGGCACAGGCGTGCAAGCTCGAAGCCGCTTCTCCAGTTCCGGACGAGTGGCTTCGCTGTATACATCGCCCTGCAGTTTGCCGTTCACGCGGTTCATAGCCACGTCGATGAGGACAGCTCCTTCTTTGAAATCGTAGGGTTGTAGCAGATTCGGGCAGCCGACAGCGGTGATCACAATGTCACCGATATGCGCGATTTCCGACAAATTCTTCGTGCGTGAGTGACAGAGCGTGACGGTGGCGTTGCTGTGAATCAGCAGCTGCGCGGTGGGTTCGCCCACCAGCTGGCTGCGACCGATCATCACCACATGCTCGCCAGCCACCTCTATATTGTTGGTTTCCAGCAAGGTGATGATGCCTTTCGGGGTACACGGCATCACATAAGGTTCACCCAAATGCAGCAGTCCGACATTCATCAGATGCAGACCGTCGGCGTCCTTGCGGTAGTCGATGAAATCGAGCACGCGAGCGGAATTGTAATGGTCGGGCAGGGGCAGCTGAATGAGGATGGCATCTACCTCGTCATTGCGGTTGCATTCGTCGATCATCACCATCAGCTCGCTTTCGGTGGTCGTTTCCGGCAGAAGATGCTGCACACAATCCATACCTAATGCCTTGCAAGTCTTGTACTTGCTGTTTACGTAGGAGAGGCTGTCGGGGCGGTCGCCTACGAGGAAGATGTCCAGTCTGGGAGGACGTTGTCCTTGGGCTTTGATTTCCGCCACCTCTTTGGCGATTTGGTCTTTTACTTGCTGTGCGCAAACTTTTCCGTCGATGATTCGCATAATGGATTGATTATAAATGGATTATTGTTGTCTTATCTCAATACGCAAATATACATTTTTTCCCGTTGTAGAGACGCGATTAATCGCGTCTCTACCGACTGTAGTAGCGAATGACCTTCTCCAGCGTCTCTTTGCAGACGGGGCAGAAGTCGTTGTAGCTGATGCTGTTCATGGTGCAATGAAGGCTCGGACGGTAGACGCCTTTGGCAACGTAACCGCCTCCTTCATAGACACCTATGCGGTTGTAATCGGGATGATTTTTGCTGACGGCTGGGGTGGGAATCGGAGTGCCGCTCTCCACTTTGTCGGCCCATTTGGAGCTAAAGTCCACCAAAGTCGTCAGGTTGGGTTCGGTGGGTTCCACACCTGCGGGATAGAAATCCTGCACGGAGACCTCCGAGGTGTAGTACTCGTCGGCAAGACCGCCGATGAGGTGTCCCATTTCGTGAACGACCACATAATCAGGATATTGACCGTGATTGTAGACGGTGCAATAGAAGTTGTAGATACCGCCGCCACCGTATTTTTCGCTGTTGCAGATGATGATGATGGCATCGTAAGGGGCGTCGTCGGCCACATTGTGGAGATTCCACACGCCTAAACACATCAGATAGCGGTCAAGGTCGAGGGCATTGTAAGTGCAGTTCAGCAACGTGTTGACATAGATGTCGTTCTGCGGTTGCGTGATGCCCGACTGTTCCGAAAATCCCTTGATGGCTCGAATGTTCACATGACGACGATTCTCCTTATACGGCGTGCAGTTCATCACGTATTTGGCGAACCGCTTCATGTCGTAGCGGAGCGTTTTGGCGTCGCTTTTGGCGTAGCCATCGGGGATGAACAGGATGTCAATAGCTTTTTTGGGTGAATTGCCTTTATGAAGGTTCATCACTGCATACTCCTTTTTTGCTTTCTCCATCGGTAATGTAGCCGGATTCAACAACGTGTCTTTCAGCACTGTGGCGACACGACTGCGGTTGAAAGAGGTAAACCTTACGCGCACGGGGTTTTTTGGCATCGGAATGTTGACGCTTTCTTCCATCTGTGCGATTTCGGTTTCACCGCGCTCTGTGGTGCGGTATTCCGTGAAAAGGCAGGAGTAGCTACGGCTGAAGATCAGCTTCTGCGATGCATTGTCGAGCACTTCGATGAGGATGTCGCCATAGTGGTAGGGCTCCACCAGTTGCGAGCGCGTACCATTCCAATGGTTCACTTCGGTGAAGTGGTGGAACTGCAACTTTTCCACGTTCTTGTTTCCGATATGCAAATAGTTGATTCGAAGTGTTTTGTCTACGAAATACTCGTTAAAATGCTGGGCATAAGCGAAGCTGGAGGCGCAAAATGCAACCAACAACGCAATCACATATTTTTTCATAAAAAGCTATATTGTGCGGACCTACAACTATTTCAGCAAGAGCTGGTTGTATTTCCGTAAGGATTCCAACAGGTTGACTCTCACGTGGATAAAGTCATCAGTGCCGGCCTCTTTGAGAGCATCGATACACTCGGTGGGGTTACCAGCCACGAGGAACGGTTTGTTCGGGAATTGGGCTTTGCACTGTTTAGCGGCCTCCACACCGAGGGTGGCGTACTCCTCGTCGGAGCTGCACACCACGATGAGGTCGGGGTTCGCCTCTCCGGCGGCTTTCACGCCCTCTTCGACGGTAGCAAAACCGGCGGGCTCCACAATCTGATAGCCGGCGCATCCGAAGAAGTTGGTGATGAAACCTGCACGTGCCTGACGCATAGCCAAGTTACCGACCTTCAACAGGAAGACGGACGGACGATGGTTTGCTTTTGCGTATTTCTCAGTCTCCAAACGCAGCTCTTCGAACGCCATAGCGCCGCGGTAGGTCTTCAAACCTTCGCAGTCATCCTTTTTGAGGTGCTCGATCTTGTCGGCCATCGTCTCGTTGATGTTCGGATATTGGTTGGTGCCGAGCAGCACGTAGCGGCGGGTGGCGATGTTGACGTCGCGTTTTTGGCAGCTCTCCTCGATGGCGGCCTTCATCGTGCCGTCTTCGATGGCTTTGAGCGCACCGCCTTGTTGCTCAACACTTTGGAACAGCTTCCAAGCGTTCTCTGCGATGGAGTTGGTGAGGTTTTCGATGTAGTAGGAACCAGCGGCGGGATCCACCACGCGGTCCATGAAGGCCTCCTCCTTGAGGATCACCTGCACGTTGCGGGAGATGCGGCGGGAGAACTCATCAGACTCCTTGTAAGCCACGTCGAAGGGTTGCAGCGAAATGGAGTCGGAGCCGCCCAACACAGCGGACATTCCCTCAGTGGTGCTGCGGAGCATGTTGACGTACGGGTCGTAAAGAGTTTTGTTCCAAGTAGATGCGATGGTGTTGATATGGATTTTGTATGCGCAGTCGCACTCGGGTTTGTACTGAGCCACCATGGTGGACCAGAGCAGACGGGTGGCGCGCAGTTTCGCGATTTCCATGAAATAGTTGGAGCCGACGGAGAGGGTGAGCTGCATACGGGAAGCGACTTTCTCGGGTTTGATGCCCTTTTCCGTGCAGAATGCCAAATATTCGTTGGCCAAACTGAGCGTGTAAGCCAATTCTTGCACGATGGTGGCGCCGGCGTTGTGCAGCACGATGCCGTTCACGTTGATGACTTTGAAGTGCTTCATGCAGCCGTTCAGCTCGATGAGCTCGACAGCCTGCTGCATGTCCTCTTCGGCGGATTTCCAGAATTTATTGTGTTTCAGTCGGTAGATCAGCGGGTCGAAGTTGATGCTGCCCGACACTTTCTCTTTGTCGAAATTGTTGGTTTCCACGTAGTTGACAAAGCGTTTCATCAAATCGAGATAGCTTTTCACGTGGTTGAATTGCACACCGTTGACGTTCAGGTCGATTCCGTTGAGCAGCGTGGCAAGCGCAGCGTCGCTGTCTACATTGGCAGCGTTGAAAGCGATGCATGTGGCACCGCGTTTCAGAGCGTCCACCGCAATGGCATTGGCCTTGGTAGGGTCAGCCTCTTCCACCTCCTGCACAATCTCCCAGTGGTTGTCGTGGGTTTTGACACCGCGGGTGTAAGGGAACTCGCCCGGCATGGTCTTCAGATAGTCGAGATTCTCCAGATTTTCGGCGCGATAGTAAGGACGAACTTGGAAACCTTCGTCGGTTCTCCACACTAATTTCTTCTCATAATCAGCGCCTTTGAGGTCTTTATTGATGGTGGCTTCCCACTGCTCCGTGGTCACGGGCGGGAATTCGGTGAATAATTTTTCGTCGTTCATATTCCTTTTATATTTGAGCGGGCAAAGATACAAATTTTTGGGAAAGATAGATTTTTGTTTGTCATTTAAAAAAAGAGTATCTTTGCGGATTGTTTTTCCAATTCACTATCGAAAAATTTTTTAGAAATGACAATCGAAGAGATTAAAAATTTGGTACAGGGCGAAGTGGTCTGCGGCGAGGATTATCTGGACAGTCGTATTGAATGTGTTTTCGCTTCCGATTTGATGAGCGATGTGCTTACGCTGAAAGATGTCAATAACTTGCTGCTGCTCACGGGCTTGAGCAATCTACAATCGATCCGAACCTGCGAAATGTCGGATATCAACTACATGCTGATTGTGCGTGGCAAAGAGGTGACGGAGGAGATGAAGGAGCTGGCCGAGGACAACGATATGGTCATCATTCGCACAAAATTCTCGATGTATAAGACCGCGGGAATCCTGTACAATGCCGGACTGCCGGCCGTTTATTAAACCTGATTATTAACCAAAAATCGCATTATGAATTTTACTTACCACGTTGAAGGCGGAGATTTTACCAACGCAGGATCCACATCCAGCCAGGTGAAGCGGATGCTCAAGAAGATCGGAGTCAGCCCTGAAATCGTCAAGAAGACGGTCGTGGCTCTCTATGAGGCAGAGGTCAACATTGTGGCGCACGCCTACCGCGGCGACATCTCCGTGGATTTGGAAGAGGATCACATCAAGATTGTGCTCGACGACGAAGGTCCCGGTATTCCCGATATCGACAAAGCTATGCAAAAGGGCTATTCAACTGCCTCTCAGAAGGTTAGGGAAATGGGCTTCGGTGCCGGTATGGGACTGCCCAACATCAAGAACAATTCCGATACCCTTAATATCACCTCCGAGGTGGGGAAAGGCACCAAGATAGAGTTCGTTAATTATTTTTTCGCCCAATAATAACATAAGAACATGTCAGAAGATTTCCATCACGCGCTGAAATTCAAATATGACCTTTGCATCGGCTGCTCCCACTGCACGGGCGTGTGTCCCACCAGTGCCATCCATGTAGAGGATGGGCATCCTGTACTCGACCCGAACCGTTGTGTGGACTGCGGTCGCTGCTACGTGGCTTGTCCGATGAACGCCATCTATATCGAGCAGGACGACTTCCAGACGGTGTACGACTATCAATACCCCGTTTTGCTGGTGCCGTCCATCTTTTTGGCGCAGTTCGAGGAGAAAATCCGCGAGCGCACCATCCTTTCCGCGTTGCTGCACATCGGTTTCAAGTATGTGTATGAGGTGGAGAAGAGCGTGGATTTCCTGAAGGAGTATCTTCGCAGGGACATGGAAGGCGGAAACCTGCCGTGCGAAAAACCGGTCATCTCTTCCTTCTGTCCGGCCATCGTGCGCCTCATTCAGGTGAAATTCCCCGTTTTGGTGGACAATATCTACCTTTCGAAGGCGCCTTTCGACATGACCGCTGAGTACATAAAGAAGAGTTTGATTGAAAAAGGGGTGAAAGAGGAGGATATCGGCATCTTCTATGTGTCGCCGTGTGCTGCGAAGATTGCCGCCATCAAGAGTCCTGTGGGTGAAGAAAAATCGCCTGTGTCGGGCGTGATTAATATGAACTATCTGTACAGCAAGGTGTTGCGCGTGATCAAGACCGGCGAGTACCAGATGTGCGACGAGTCGGTGCGATTCCACCGGCTGTCGAAGGCCAGTATTACTTACCCGCTCACCGGCGGCGAAGCCAAGATGCTTCGCACCGGCCGTAATTTGGCCATCGATGACATCCACAACGTCTCCGAATTTTTGGAGAAGGTGGAGGATGAAGATATACAAGATATTGATTTCCTTGAACTTAGAGCCTGCGACGGTAGCTGTTGCGGCGGAATACTCACCGCAGAGAACCGCTTCCTCATGATCGAGCGTCAGCGCAAAAGAATGCAGAAATGCTCCGAAGAGGTGGATGCAGAGGACAACGACCTGCTCAACTATTTCGACTATCTGGCTGACAAACGGCACGTTGGCAATGTGGAGCCGCGTTCCATGGACAAGATGGACGACAATGTGGCGGCGGCTATGCAGAAGATGAAACGGGCGTTCGAGATTAACCAGAATCTGCCGCAGGTGGACTGCCACCTGTGCGGCTATCCCTCCTGCAAGGCTTTGGCCGATGCCGTGGTCACCGACAAGGCGCAAATACAGCAGTGCATTTTTGTGCAGCGCGCCATGGAGCATTACGACTTGATGACTCCCAAGGAGGCACACGACATCTCCGCCAAGGTTTGGGGTGCGAAGAAGACGGATCCGACATTGGCGAAGAATCTTAATCTTTAGCTTTTGGCCTTTGGCTATTAGCCATTAGCTTTTAGCAACAGCCAAGAGCTAACAGCCAATAGCCAAAAACCTAAATCAATTACATCAAAATAGTTCGAGATTACATTGCAAACTACGATAGATATTTTGTGGGAGGCATTAAGGGAGTCGGTGTCCATCACACTTTTGGTGTTGGTGTTGATGGCGGTTATTGAGTCGGTCAATGTTTCCTCTTTCGGTAAATTTTTTCAGAAAATACATGGACATCCCGTGGCGGATGTGGCTTTGGCGTGTCTGTTGGGTGCGATTCCAGGTTGCGCCGGTGGCTTCGTTGTGGTGTCGATGTTCACCCATCGGATGCTCTCCTTCGGGGCGCTGATCGGCGGCATGGTGGCTACTTTCGGCGACGAGGCACTCTTCCTTGCGGCAGAGAGTCCGATGCAAGCCCTGATGCTGACGGGCATTCTGTACGCCATTGGTTTTGTGGTAGGATTATTGTTGCTGAAAATACCTGATAACAAAATAGTTACATTTGAAGACCACGACTTTGAGCTCCATGAGGAGCATCAGCATACGCACACTGATCCCGAGGATCATCATTGGCGGGAGCGCATTGTGCATTTCCTGCGCGAGCACGTGTGGGAACATGTCATCAAAAAGCATGCACTGACCCTTTTACTCTATGCTTTCGGGACGCTGTTGGTGTTAGGGCTTCTCAATCATTTTTTTGATTTGCAGACCATTATGGAGACCAACGTGTGGACCAAGTGGATTTTGCTGCTGATTGCTGTTGCAGTAGGTTTCCTGCCGGTTTCAGGTCCGCACCTCATCTTCGTGATGCTCTTTCTGCAGGGCAGCATCCCGTTTTCAATACTATTAGCCAATTCCATTGCACAAAACGGTCATGCCGGCATTCCGCTGATGGCGCAATCCAGACGCAATTTCTTAGTTATGAAAGGGATTACGATGGGGTTGGGACTACTGGTGGGAGCTTTGTTGTTGGGAGTTGGGAGTTAGTAGTTAGCAGTTAGTAGTTAGCAGTTAGTAGTTAGCAGTTAGTAGTTAGCAGTTGGCCAACAGCCAATAGCCAACAGCCAACAGCCAACAGCCAATAGCTAATTGCCAAAGGCCAACTACCGTACAATCGTGATGGATCCGTTCCAGGAGATGGTCTTCGCTTTGCCTTTGTAGCTGAAAGAGTAGTAGTAGACGCCATCGGGGAGATTTTCGCCGGAGAAGACGTTATTTCCCACGTTTATTTGTCCGTCTTTGGACCAAGTATCGTAGTTTTTGACGTGATATACCACTTTACCCCAGCGGTCGCTGATGCGCAGCTCGTTGTGGCGGTAATGGTCGGGATCTTCGGGGTTGATTTCGGTGTTGAGGTTCTCGATGGCCCACACGTCGTTGATACCGTCACCGTTGGGTGTGATGACGTTCGGGAAGCGCAGGTCCTCTTCAATGACTACCACGTGGCTGACAGAGTCGCCGCAGCCGGATTCAGTGGTCAGGGCCAACGTCACGGTGTAATCACCCCAACTGGAGTAAATGTGCGATGTATTGGTCTCACTTTCAGTAGTTTGTCCGTCTCCGAATGTCCAAACGATATGGTTGCTGGGATTGTCGGTGACGTTGTCGGATATATAGGCCGTGAATGTAATTTCACCGTTGTTTTCGCTCATCATGCAGATTTCGGGGTTAGCGACGAAATCTACGCTCGGTTGCGGTGCGGTGGAGATATAGTTATATTTGACAAGGGAGTCCTTGCATCCTTCGGCGGTGGTGACGACCAGTTTCACGGAGAAGATGCCGGCATCTTCAAAGTGGAAAATCGGGTTGGTTTCCGAGGAGTATTCTATGATGCCGTTCTCATTGAACACATACCATTGACAGATTATGGTGTCGGAAGGGGTGTTCGTAAGATTGGTGAAACGGGAGATGACGGGCGTGCAGCCGGAGGTGACGTCAGCTTCGAAGTCCACTTGCGGCAGGTCCCAGAAATTCACCAGCACGGTGTCAGAGCTGCGGCAGGTGGTGTGTGTTTCCTCGTTGGGCATCTCGATTTCGAGAATGTATTCACCGGAGGTGATTACTTCGATATGGTCGGTGATGTCACCGGTGTTCCAGAAATAGGTGGCGTTTGTATCGGAGTAATTGGGGTTCAACAGAGCCACTTCACCAGTGCAGAGCCATTGGTCGGGACCAAGGTCGGGTTTGTAGGTGTTGACTACGTGGATGAAGATGCTGTCGTAGGTCCAGAGGTTCACACAAGGCAGATCGGCGTGGGCCCAGAGATAGTACCAACCGCTGTCGCTCACATCGGCATCGTGCAATGTAAAGGGCTGATCCCAAATCGTATCGTTGCTTGGTGTAATCACAAAAACAGTGTCCACCGGGTCGGAGATGTAGTCGAAAACGATATCTTCGTGCAGACAGTAGGTGTTGCGCATCATGAGTTTTGTGGCAATACTACTGTTAAAGCTCTTACCTTCAAGGAAAACGCCGGAGTCGTAAGAGTTGTCGCCCACATTACTGATGGCGAGGTGCATGTGGTAGGTTGCGCAGGCTAAAATTTTGCCCTCGGCGGTAAGTTCCACTGTGCGGCCGTTATATTCCACACCGTTTTGGCCAGAAGTACTGGAGATATAGTAGGAGGAGTATGTGCCACAGTAACAGGGGCTGGTTGAACCGCAGTTGCCGCCGTTGATTGTGCTGATGGAGACGGGCAGCCCAGCGGGGTTGGCAGCGGTAACAGTGCCAGGCACCACAGCCACGTTTTTGGTAGTGGTGAGTCCTGTCACAGGGTCGGGACCGGTGAGAAAGAAGACGAAAAGGTCGTTGAAGGTAGCGCACACAAAGCTCGGATACTCTTCGGAGCCGAAGACGTAGTTGAAGGCAAACGTGTCGGCATAGGCTAAAAAGTCGAAATCCAGTGCTGCGCTGCTGTATAGAGAAGCAGTTGCCAAGCCCGACTGTTGCAAAACGGGATCCGTGTAGTAGTTGGTGATAGCGCTTGAGGAACCATCAGAGCTGTTCGGACCAGCGGCTATTGTGACTGCGCCGGTGGTCATCACCAGACCTGTTTCGAATGGAAATTGGGTGTAGTTGTTCCGTTGGAAAGAGCCAATTTGATTGTAGGTTACATTGCCAGGTTGCCCATTGAACTGGCCATTAGTGATTTCCACAGCCTCACCCTGGAGGTGATATTTCAAGATGGTGTCGATGTGGGTGCCTTGCAGCGATTGCACAGTCACATTGTTGTTCTGCGCCCACAATACGACGTGTAAACCTGCTAACACAAATATGATGGAAAGTAGAAACTGTTTCATACTCTATATTTTTAACCTATTTAATCATAACATATTGAGTGGCAAAGATACATTTTTTTATACAACAATCCTTTTTGAAATTTTTTTTTGTGTTTTTTTTGTTATGCCTCCCTATTTGTATTAGACGCGTGGAATGGCGAAAATATCACGTCAGGTGGCAGATTTTTATTATCGTGACCTTTTAAAACACGTAGAGACGCGATTAATCGCGTCTCTACAACAATGATATTAGGGGAAAATATTATCCGCAGTAGAAATATTCCTTCACCATCTTCGCCATCAATTCAGGATCTTTGGCGATTTCTTTACGGATGGATTTATCTTTGAAGGATTTGAGTTGTTTGATGATATCGTCGATCATGGAGCGGTCGAAAACGCCGTGAGCTTCGAAGATTTCGCGGTGGTTGCTCAGTTCGTCGGCAGATTCCCAGCAAGAGGCAGGCAGTTGGGCGAGCTTTTCGACCAGAGCCTTGTTCTCGGCACGGTGGATATCGACATCAACGTAGGTGTCGTTGGCGAATTCGAGAGCATTCTCCATTTCGAAGCCGTGGCGGGCGGCGCAGACGAGACCGGCTAACAGCAAGTAGATGTCAGCGGAGCCATCCGGGCAGCGGAATTCGACGGTCTGTTTCTGGGAGCGGTCTTTGTTGACGGCCTTCTCCAGAGGGTTGAGTTCAGCCACGATGTCGTTCTTGTGGGTCCAGCCCAGCGGCACGCGCACGAGCACGGAGCGGTTACGGTCGCCCCAGCATACGGAGGTGGGAGCCTCCTGATGAGGAACCAAACGGAAATATGAAGTCGGGTTGGTGTTGCCGAAGGCGGTCAGGGAGCCGGCGCAGGTCATGTAGCCTGCGATGGCGGTCTTGGCGATGGAGTTGAGTTTACCCTTGGTCACCATCTGGTTCTTGCCCTTGCCGTCCACGATGCAGGTGTGGATGTGGAGACCGCTACCAGCCTTGCCGGCGGTGATCTTCGGGGAGAAGGTGACATCGAAGCCGTATTCGTAAGCGAGGTTGCGGATGATCCACTTAGCCAGAATCAGCTGGTCAGCAGCATCTTGCACGTCGGTGACGAGGAATTCGATTTCGTTTTGCTCATAGATTTTGCCATCCATGGTGAAATTGCCCACTTCGGAGTGGCCGTATTTGATGAGGCCGCCCATCTTGGCGATGTTGAGCATACATTCTGCGCGGAAATGTTCGAATTTGGTGAATGGGGAGGATTCGTGGTAGCCTCTCTGATCGGGGATGGTGAAGAGGTCGTCTTCTTCGCCGATGACGTAATATTCGAGCTCGCCCATGGCTTGGAAGTAGTTGCCAGTCACTTCGGTGAACGACTTGGCAGCCTTGCGCAAGATATATTCAGGAGAGTTTTCCAGGGGTTTTCCTTCATTGTTATAGTAAGAACAGAGGAAAGAGAGGGTGGGGATTTCCGTGAATGGGTTGAGGAAAGCGGTGGAGAAGCGCGGGATGACGTAGAGGTCGCTGGAGCCGGCATGGATGAAAGCCGGGAAGATGTTGGAGCCGTCGACGCGTTCGCCGTTGGAGAGGATCTGTTCAAGATAGTCGCGGCTGTGGAGCACAAAGCCGAGGGTCTTGATACGACCGTCGCCAGCTACGTAATGGAAGTTCACCATCGGGATGTTGTTCTCCTCCACATACTTAATCATGTCCGCTTTGGTAAATTCCTTAGGACTTTTCTTGAAATAATTCACGAGCGGATTCAAGCTCATGGTAATATTGTCTTTTGCCATAACATTGGATAATTTAAGTTCTTAAATTCGGGGGCAAAGATAGCATTTTTCAATGAACAAAGCGTGTCTTTGGTGTAATTTTTTTTTGGTATTTGAGGGGGTCTAAAATTTTTTTTTCAACCATTGCAATTTAAAAAAAAGTATTTTTGCAGCTTGTAAAATGGTATAGTGTTTTGCAAGAAGAGTGTAATATAAAGGATTGATATTTGAGAATCAACAAATTCATTATTCATAAAAATCAACAAGTTATGAGAAAAGTTTACACCTTTAAGAGGCTGACCGGACAGGTCAAGCGCTTTGCCGCTTTCATGCTGATTACGCTGTTGGCGGTGGGTAATGCCTTTGCCGATTATGACGGCACTGGATTGTTTACCAAGATTAACTCAGTTGACGAATTGACAACTGGTTATTACGTGATCACCAACCAAACGGGTGAATTCGCGATGCAGAACCAGGTGTCAACGTCAGGAACAAAGTACATCTTCAAAACAGATGCCGTTTTTAACAATCCCACTGCGGATATTGTTTGGCTGGTTTCTGTGAGTGATGGTCAAATCACGTTGTACAACGAGGCGGCCAACATGTATGCCGCTTATTCTGGATCAGGCAATTCTGCTTACATGATAGCCGAATTGTCGGATAAGGCTCGTTGGACTGCCACGTTGGATGACGATGGCAACTGGTTGCTGGAGAATGTAGCTACCAGCGGACGTTATTTGAATTACAATACCGGTAGCCCCCGTTTTGCATGCTATGGCAATCACAATCAGCAGGAACTTTCATTCTACAAATGGGGTGAGGCTCCCGCTTTGGCTGCTCCTACCTTTTCAATTCCATCAGGTACGTATTATACCGAGCAGACGGTTTCTTTGACAGCCGCTCCTGGTGCAAACATCTACTACTCCATCAATGGTGGAGAGCCTATTCTTTATAATGCTCCTTTCACAGTTTCCACGACTTCCACTATTTCCGCATATGCAGTTCTGGAAGGTGCAACCAGTACTACTGCTACGATTACGATTACTCTTCCGGTGCAATTGGCCAACATTGCTGCTTTAGTGAACGCTAATGCTGACAACAGCACCATCTATCATGTCACTGGGGATATGCAATATGTCTGGCGTCATGGCAGAAACATGTATTTGCAGGATGCTACTAGTGGATTGTTGGTGTTTGACAATTCCAACCCTGTCATCACTACAGAATACAATAATGGTGATGTGATTTCCGGTGGTATTTACGGTAAACTGACTCCTTATAACGGCATGGTGGAATTAGTTCCCATTCTGAATACTGCTGAGGGCACTCCTGGCCCTGCTATCGAACCTATTGTAACCACGATTGCCGATATTGTTGCTGATACTAATCAATATATGTATAGACTGGTGGCTCTCCGCAACGGTTCGTTCCAGGGTAAAACCATCACCACGGGCAATTCCTCAGCCAGAACCATTGAGTTCTATCAGGGTGGTGACACCATCAAGGTTTACAACCAATTTAATACAGTTAATGCTACTTTCGCTGCCAATGAACCTGGTGTGGTTGTTGGTTTCGTTGCAAAACACAATAGCGATATCGAACTTTTCCCGCGCGACAACGGTGACCTTATCGGCACTGCAGCGCCCTACGCTTGCGACTTTGAGACCGGCAATTTCGAATGGAATATCGTCAATGGCAACAATACTAACAAATGGTATATTGGCGAAGCTCAAGGTTTCAACAATAACAAATTGTACATCTCTTCCTCTAATGGTGTCACTAATAAATACAATGTATTAGAGGCTTCTGTTTCACATGCTTACGTTTATACGATGCTTCCTGCAAATGACGTGTTGTTGACCTTCGATGTCAGAACCGTGGGCGATGCAAACGACTTCTTGCAGGTGTCTGTTTTGGACGAGGCTCCCGTGGCTGGCACGCTGCCTTCGAACTACCTCACCCGAATCTATGGAGTGAACGAATTCACTACCCAGACTTTGTTGATCCCGGCTTCCAATGCAGGTGCCAAGTACATCGTCTTCACATGGAAGAATGATGGTAGCAACGGTACTCAACAACCTGCCGCTATTGACAATGTGGCTATAACGAACACTTGCGAAATGGTGTCCAACATCAATGCCACGGTTGTTGACCATACTGCTGAATTGACTTGGACGGCTCCTGAAGGGGAGAATTCCTGGACAGTGGAGTATAAGGACGTGAACAACGGTGAATGGCAGAGTGTAACCGCCAGCACCAACAGCCTGACATTGAATGATCTTAACACCAACACTGCATACGATGTGCGTGTGCGTTCCAACTGCGGCGAAGCTATCAGCAATTGGGCTACCTATCAATTCGCCGTTCCTTGTATTAACGTAGTCTTGGGACCTGTGGATGTCACGATTGGCGAGGGAATGAATACGACGTACTATGCTCCTTTTGGTCCTTACTACAAGAATTCATGGGTTCAGATGATTTATCCTGCTTCCGCATTCGAAACGGAAGGATATATCAACGCTCTTTCTTGGGAGGTGGATTATGCAAATGCACAAGATTGCTCTTCTTTGAAGATTTACATTGGCACCACCACTCATGAGAACAACACTTCCACCACGGATTGGGTTCCTATGGAAGATTTAACGCTCGTTTACTCGGCCAGCGATATCACTATTGGTAGCGCAGCAGGTTGGGAAACCTACACGCTCAACACTCCTTTCTACTACAATGGTGAGGACAACTTGGTGATTGTGACTTCTCGTTCTGCTAGTGAGTACAAGTCATTGTATTATAAAGCAACGGGCAACAACACCGATGCCGTGATGTATCGTTGGAATGACGGCGATGTTTCCTACGCTTCACATCCTGGCACTTCAGCTGCATCCGGTCGTAATGCTAATCTTCCCAACATGAAGATTGATTACACGGGCTTTGTTTGCGATGATGCTATCTGCAAGGCTCCGACTAATTTGACGGTGACCGACGATGTTGCCAATGCAGTCGTGACTTGGACCGGTGTTGAAGGTGAAACTTCTTACGAGGTGCAATATGCAGAGGAAGGTTTCGATGAATGGAATTCTGCTATTGTGGACAATGCCACCACCTACGTTATTGGTAATCTTCCTCCTGGTGGAACCTACGATGTGCGGGTGAGAACTCTTTGTGGAGAGGGCTTCACCAGCGAATGGATTCAAACCAATTTCATGAAAGACCTTTATTGTAAGATTCCCTCTTATGTTGAAATTTCCAACATCACCAGCAATTCTGCAACCATTACTTGGGGAACAGGCGAAGGAGGTACTTCATGGATTGTTTATTACGGAGAAGTGGGTTCTGATGGTTCAAACGCCATAGAAATCACCACAACCGACAACTCAATAGTTCTCACCGGCTTGGAGCCTGCGACCAAATATAGAGTCTTTATCAAAACCAATTGCGGCGAATATCAGAGCTCTTGGAATGCAGGACGCGATTTTACTACCGACTGTGCTCCTTTTACTGTGACTGAAGTCAATCCTTGGTTTGAGGACTTCGAAGACTATTCTGGCAGCGGCGAGAAACCGTTCAATTGCTGGGCTACTCCTGTGAAGGCCACTGGTGGTGGACCTTTCGTCTATTGCGGTTACTCTTCTTCTTGTCACTCTGGTGCCAACTCTGCAGAGTTAAAGGGTTACGACAACGTTTTGGTTCTTCCTGCGTTCACCAACGACATTCATACCTTGAGCCTCTCTTTCTGGGCAACGGCCGTGACTCCGTCTGACGGTACTTTGGAACTGGGTATCCTCACGGATATGAACGACATGAACTCTTTCGAGTTTGTGGCTAATGTTACTGGACCTTCCAGCCGTAATGGCGTGGGTAACTACATGGGACCCTTCTCCTTCGAGAACGTGGCGTCAACCAGCGGTAGAATTGCTTTGCGTTACCACAGCAACTATGGTACCAGCAACTCTTGGAACTTGGACGACTTCACCGTGTTCATCCCGCAAGATTGTCCTGCTCCGATGAATGTGACAGCCAATGTGAATTACAACGACAATGAGGCAGAAATCACTTGGACTCCTTTCGGTGAGGAGAGCAATTGGCAAGTGGAATATGGCGCAGAAGGTTTTGAGCCGGGTACGGGTACTGTAGCGAACGTCACGTCAGCTTCCTACACGATAACCGGTCTCACCCAAGATGAGTCATACGATGTTTATGTGAAAGCTTTATGTAGCGAGACTCAAAGCAGCGTTTGGAATGGACCGGTCACTTTTGTGATGGCCTCTCCTTGCGGACAATCTTGCGCTTACACGATTAACTTGACCGACGAATTCGGTGACGGCTGGAATGGTGGTTCCCTGACTGTTTCTCAAAACGGTGAGGTGTTGGGTACATACACCATCAGTGAAGGTAATTCGGCATCCTATAGTGTGAATTTGTGTGAAGGTGTCGATGCAGTGTTCACGTATACTACTGGCTCATACGCATCCGAAAATGAAATGACCGTTTTGGGTCCTAGTGGCAATGTTGTATGGACACACGCCGGTACTGCTGGATCCACTTCAGAAGTGATAATACCTTCTTGTGCTATTGTTCCTGTGCCTTGCGAAAATAGTTGTGAATACACCTTTGAGTTGACGGACTATTATGGTGATGGATGGACTGGTTATCCTTCTGGTTCTCTTGTTGTTGAGCAGGACGGAGAATTGTTGGCTACGCTGACATTGACAAGTGGCTATTTCAGTTCAACGAATATTGAATTGTGCGAAACGAAACCTGTCACTCTCACTCTCCATTTGGATCAATATGAGGATGAGATGGGTTTGACCGTTTATGATGCTTTCGGAAATCAAGTTTGGCATGTTGAAGAGGGCAGTTTGAGCGGTTCTAATGATGTGATCTTCAATTTCACAGCAAATTGTAGCAACGCTTGCAATGCTCCTACAGACCTTCTTGTGAGCGATGTGAATGCCACCTCTGCCACGTTGACTTGGACGGGCGACACGGCTTTGACTTACGAAGTCTCCTACATGGCTGGTATGGACGCAGCTTGGACCACCACCACGGTGACGGGAAATACCACCACTCTTACTGGTCTTATGGAGAATACAACCTACTTCGTACGTGTGAAAGCCACTTGCGATGCATCAAATAATTATGCTGAAGCTATGTTCTTCACCACTGCTTCCGCTATGGTTTGTAACGACAACACCATCAGTCAAGAGAGTGGCAGTGCATATTACACGCCTGTTAATGATTACTACAATAATTCCCGCAGTGAGCAGATTTATTCTCCCGAAGAGGTGGGTACCGCTGGCGATATCAAGAAAATCTACTTTAATTACCAAGGTTCCAGCACGATGACCAAGAAGACCAACGTGAAGATTTATCTCGGTCACACCACCAAGAACGAATTCTCTTCCACAACGGATTGGACCACCAGCGGTCTGACTTTGGTGTACACAGGCAATTTGAATTGCTCCCACGGTTGGAATGAGTTTGTATTGGACGAGCCTTTCTCATACAACGGCGCTGACAACCTGCTGGTTTGTGTGGATGACGAGTCCGGCCAATATGGTAGCTCCTCCAATAAGTTCTACTATACAAACTGCACGGGTTACAAGTGTCTTACTTTCCAAAATGACTACTACACTTGGACAAATGCATCCAGTAAGACCGGTACTCGCAGAACTTACAGACCTGATATTCGTTTCAATATTTGTTCCGCTCCCACCGATATCGCTTTGACGGCTATCCACAATATTCCGAATGCTTGTGACCTTACCAACATTCCTGTCACAATCGATGTGAAGGTAATGGGCAGTAATCCTGTGAGCACCATTGATGTTTACTATAAAGCAAACCAAAGCGCTACGGTTCATGAGACGATCACTCTTGACGAACCTTTGACTCAAGGTGAATCTATGACCTACACCTTCAACACATTGGTTACTTTACCGTACAATAGTAACGATTTGATGGCTTGGGTTGAGATTCCTGGTGATGGTAATCCGGAAAACAACCTGCTTGTTGCTGAGCCTATCCTGAACATTTTACCTGCTACTATCCCGTTTGTTGAAACCTTCAATGAAGGTGAGATCAACGACGGTTGGTTCATCCGCGATGTCAATGGTGACAATGTGACATTCACCATCGCTAACGGTGTGGCTTCTTATCCTTACAGCGATGAGGAGAACGCTGATGATTGGTTGATGACTACCTGTGTGGATGTTTATGGTAGCACTTTCTCTCCTGGTGTTTATGATGTTACCTATAGCTACAAGGCTAATGACGCTGCTATGACCGAGAACTTCGGTGTTTATTTCGGTGAAAAAGTTGGTGACAATTATGTGATGAACCATGAGGTTGCTACTCACGAGTTCAACAATACCGAGTTTGTTACTGTTCACAACATCATCAATGTGACGCAAAGCGGTATTTACTACTTCGGTATCCATGCTACCAGCTTGGCAGGCAACGCTGGTTTTGAAATCAACGATTTCGCTGTCAGACAGACTGCCCGCATCATAGTTAATGCAGGTGACAATGGTTCCACCGATCCTCAAGGTGCTGTCTATGCGGCTAAAGGTGAAGAATACACCATTACTATCCATCCGGATGCTGGCTATCATGTTTTGGCTATCTACAGAAATAACACTCTTGTGAGAGGTGAAAATACTGACAACGCTTCTGTTGAGTACTATACCTTTACTCCTAGCATTTACGAAGTCATCAATGTGACGTTTACAGGAAATCTGTACGACGTGAACGCCACGGTGACCAATCTGTATGCTACTGGTTACAATAACGACGCTCCCGGTGCTGTTTACACTCCTGCCCACGAGACAGTGGCTTATGGCGGTTCTCACACTGGTGTTCTCACGCTTGCTCCTAACTACCATTTCGTTTCCATGACTGTGAATGGCATGAGTGTCACTCCTGTTCCTTCCAACTTGGATGGCCAGTATTTATTGACTTTGGATCCTGTTATGGAAAACAAGGATATCAATGCGGTGGTTGCTGTTGACAGTGCACGGGTCATTTACAATGTGCTTGCAGGTCAAGGTACCATCAATAACCATTTCGTAGTGGACGGCAACGCAACCTATCCTGCTGCCTTCACAGAGACGGTTCCGGGTTATTCCAACTTGTGGAGTACAATCACTCCTGCTCCTGGTTATCATGTGGCCAGCATTATCGTCGACGGTATTGAATATAACAACATTACCGAGTACTTCTTCGAACATGTAGTTGGTACTCACACTGTGGATGTAATGTTCGTAGCCAATCAGTACACCATCACGACTCTTGCTTACGGCAACGGTACGGTCAGCCCTGGTGTTCAGTTCACCTATAATCCTGATTACACCTACACCTTCACGGCCACTCCTGCTGTCGGTTACCGCATTGCTTCGATCTTGCGCAACAATGTCGAGCTGACAGTTGCCGATCCGGCCAACGGTTACACCGAGACTTTGAGCAACATTGTCTCCGACTACACTTACGAAGTGCTCTTCGTGCAGAACACCCACTCTGTGACGGCCACCTCTGGTGCTCACGGTACGGTTTCTCCTGCAGGTGTTTCCAACTACTATCACGGTCAGGATGCCGTGTACATCATCGATGCCGCTCTGGGTTACTATGTTGTTTCTGTAACGGTTGACGGTGCTGCTACCACATATACTCAAGCTGACAACGTGACTTCTACCACTTACACCTTCAACAACATCAGCGAGGATCACACCATCAGCGCTACCTTCGCTCAGAAGATGTACACGGTGACGGTGAATGCCGGTACACACGGTGACATCACTCCTGGTACGGGTAGCTTCGCATTCGGTACCACTCCGACCTTCAACATCATTCCTGCTGCTGGTTACGGTATTGCAGATGTGACCGTTGACGGTGCTTCTGTGGGTGCAGTCAATGCTTACACCTTCCCGGCTTTGACCGCTGATCACACCATTGCTGCCACCTTCGCTGCTTATCAATACACGATCAACGCAACGGCTGGCAACGGCGGTACGATCACTCCTGCCGGTAACACTACTCTTGCTTACAACGGCACTCAAGCTTACACGATATCCGCTAACGCTGGTTATCACGTGAGCGATGTCTTCGTGGACGGTGCTTCTGTGGGCGCAGTTACCACTTATACTTTCTCTAATGTAACCGAGAACCACATCATCTATGCCGCATTCGAGGCTAATGAGTACACGGTTGCGGTGAACCAACCTGCTAACGGTTCGATCACTCCTGGTACGACCACCGTTCTCTACGGTGCTACTCCTGCCTTCGTGATAACCCCGAATGATGCCTACAATGTGACTGCTATCACAGTGAACGGTTCCAACGTGGCCCTTGCCAACGTCCCGAACGTGAACGGTACTTACACCTACACCTTCCCGGCAATCTCTGCTAACCAGACCATTACGGCTACCATGGCAATGAAGACCTACACCATCACCGCTACTGCAGGTGCTAACGGTTCTATAAACCCGGGCACTCAAACGGTGAACTACGGTGCTTCCAAGACCTTCACCTTCGCTCCTAATGCTGGTTATGTGGTAGCTAATGTGACGGTTGACGGTGCTAACTTGGGCGCTTTGAGCTCCTACACCTTCACCAATGTGACGGCTAACCACACCATCAATGTCACCTTCGCTCCTGCTGAATGCGAGATGCCTTACTCCTTGTACACTACGCATATCGGTGAGACTACCGCTATGTTGCACTGGTCACACCCGACCGCAACCTCATTCGATATCCAGTACAAGACGCTCACCAGCAACTTGACCTCCATCACCAATGTCTCTGGTAACAGCTACGAGCTGACAGGTTTGGACGCCAACACCACCTATCTGTGGCAAGTCCGCGCTAACTGCACGAACAACAACCACAGTGATTGGTCCAACCTTGTATCCTTCACGACTGAGGCAACTCCGATTGAAATCGGTATTGAGGATCTCGTGAAGAACAGCATCAAGGTTTACGCTGAGCACCAGAATGTCCATATCGTCAACAACGAGGGTATGAACATCGACAACGTTCGTATTTTCGACACTTACGGTCGTCTGATTTATAGCGGTTCCGTGAGCAGCGAGCACGAAGTCATCGGTCTCAACGTGGCTGTCGGCACCTACATTGTGAATGTCACCACCGACCAAGGTGTTGCCAATTACAAGGTTACGATTCTGAGATAATCCGTTATCTAAAATATGCGCAAGGGGAATCTCGAAAGGGGTTCCCCTTTTTGCGTTTAAGGCCTGGGAGCTTAGGAGGCTTAGAATCTTAGGAGTTTAAGTTTGTAAACTTATAAGCATCTAAGCTTATTTTTTGTATTTTTGCAACGGATTATGGATTCATTAAAAATTGAAAAAGATGAAAAAAGTACTTGTATTATTATTGAGTGTGGTGGCTTTTAACGTGTATGCGTTTGCGGACAAACCGGTCACATACGCGCAGCTGCCGCAGAAGGCCCAGCAGTTTATCACTAAATATTTCAGTGGTGTGGAATTCCTTTCCGCTAAGCTGGACGATGGTGAATATGAGGTTAAGCTTGTAGATGGCACGGAAATAGAATTCACCACCGCGGGTGAGTGGAAAAAGGTTGACTGTCGCACACGTGCGGTGCCGTCAGCGCTTGTTCCCGAAGCCATCACAAAATATGTGAAGGGTCAATTTCCGAAGAATCTCATCACTAAGATTGAGAAAAAACGCAACGGATTTGAAATCGAACTTGACAACGATTTGGAATTGATATTCGACAAAAACGGTGCTTTTATGGGTGCCGATGATTAACAACAATAAGCTCGCCAAAAAGCGGGCTTTTTTTAACCCAATTTTATGTATCTTTGCAGTCCAAAACTAAAGACGTATGGCAAAGAGCAAAACGATGTACTATTGCAAGAACTGTGGGGCGCAGTCGGCGAAGTGGCTGGGCCGCTGCCCTGAATGCAACGAATGGAACACCTTCGAGGAGGAGGTGATCCTGCAGGAGTCTGCACCCGCGCAGAAAGGGCGTTTTTCGCCTGTGGTTTCGCAGAACAGTCCCAAGGTGATAGACGACATCGAGTTGACCAAATTCCCACGCACAGAGACTGGATTTGCGGAGTTCGACCGTGTGTTGGGTGGAGGTATCGTGAAAGGATCCATCGTGCTTTTGGGTGGTGAGCCGGGCATCGGAAAATCCACTCTGCTGTTGCAGATGGCGTTGCACTTGCGTGGACAAAAAGTGCTGTATGTCTCTGGCGAGGAGAGCGAGGCGCAGCTCAAGATGCGAGCCGCCCGCCTTTCAGGAGAGCCTGCACCGCACTGTTACGTCTTGACAGAAACCAGTACACAGCAGATTTTCAAGCATATAGAGGCTTTACAGCCAGACATCCTCATTGTGGATTCCATCCAGACGATGCAGAGCGATCTGTTGGAATCTGCTGCGGGCTCGATTTCGCAGCTCAAAGAGTGCGCGGCCGAGTTCCAGCATTTTGCCAAACGCACCGCATGTCCCGTCTTCCTCATCGGTCACATCACCAAGGATGGCTCTCTGGCCGGTCCGAAGCTGTTGGAGCACATTGTGGACACGGTGTTGCAGTTCGAGGGCGACCAGCACTACGGTTACCGCATGGTGCGGTGCATCAAGAACCGTTTCGGTTCCACTTCCGAGTTGGGCATCTTCGAGATGCTACAGGAGGGTTTGCGCGAGGTGCAGAATCCGTCTGAAATACTCGTCTCCCAACGCGATGAGGATTACAGCGGCAATGCCATCGCCTGCATTTTGGAGGGAAACCGCCCGATGATGATCGAGACGCAGGCGCTGGTGAGTACAGCGGTTTATGGAACGCCGCAACGTTCCGCCACGGGCTATGACATCCGCCGCATGAATATGTTGTTAGCGGTGTTGGAAAAGCGTTGTCGGTTCAAATTGGGCGCCAAGGACGTCTTCCTCAACATTGCGGGCGGAATGCGTGTGGAGGATCCCGCCATCAACGTTGCGATTGTAGCGGCTATCTTGTCTTCCGCCACCGACATTGCCTTGGACAGCAAGACCTGTTTCGCGGGCGAGATGGGTTTGAGCGGTGAGGTACGCCCAGTGACGCGCATTGCGCAGCGCATCGCCGAAGCCGACAAGTTAGGATTTACTCGTATGTTCGTCTCCAAATACAACCTCAAGGGCATCCGCACGTCCGATTATAAGATACAGATTGTGCCGATTACGAAGGTGGAGGAGATGGCGAAACTTTTGTTTAGTTAGTAGTTAGCAGTTAGTAGTTAGCAGTTGCGGACAACCCCAATATAATTATGAAACTTCTTCCTTAAGCAGCCCCGTAGGGGCAAAACGCACGAAGTGCAATTAACCCCACATAAGCGAAGCGCAGTGTGGGGCATTCACGAAAAACAAAACAAATATGAATAACGAAGATAACAATATCTGCAGGGAAGGCATTGTGCGTTCCGTTGAAGGTGATGAAATCACCGTGGAGGTGATTGTGAGTTCCGCGTGCAGTGGATGTCACGCCAAAAGTATATGCATTCCCTCCGATAGAAGGCAGGAGCGTATCACTGTGAAGAACACCCGGAACGAGCAATATGAGGTGGGCGAAACTGTGGAGCTGCTGTTGGAGACCTCCGCAGGAAACAAGGCGGTTGTGTTGGCATACGTGCTGCCGCTCATTGTGTTGCTTATGCTGTTGTTTGGTTGCTATGCGCTCACACACAAGGAGTTGCTGAGCGTCGGTGTGGGCGTACTCGGAGTTGTTCTCTATTACCTCATTCTGAAATCCGCAGGGAAATCGATAGAAAAGGGAATCACCTTTGGCATCCGGAAAAAGGCGGTGCAATGAAAAAAGTCTATTTTTGCCGCGTTTTTCAAGAAGGACTATGACACGTTATCGCATTAATGTAACTCATTCATTGAGAATAGTTTGGATGCTGTTATTGGTGATGTTGGGCAGTTCGCTTTTTGCACAGAACATCACCGTGAGCGGCCATCTTTATGAGAAGGGAAGTTTGGAGTCGTTGCCAGGCGGATTGGTTTATGAGCCGGTTTCGCAGAAAGCCACGACCACCAATACCTACGGTTTCTATACGCTCACGTTACCTTACCAAGAAGGTATGTTTTTGGTTTTCAATAGTTTTGGCTATGTGAATGATACCTTGTGGATACGCAGTGCCGAAAACCTTGAATATGATGCCAAGTTGTCGAAAATCACCACTTTGGAAACGGTGACCATTACGGCGGAGAAGACCAACACCGAGCAGGTGCAGATGAGCTCCATCAAGTTGTCAACCAAGGAGATACAGCAAATCCCCATGCTGTTAGGCGAAAAGGATGTCTTCAAGACGCTGTTGCTGTTGCCGGGTGTGCAGTCGGCGTCGGAGGGCACCTCGGGCATCTATGTGCGCGGTGGCGGTCCCGACCAAAACCTCGTCATCTTGGACGAAGCTACCATCTACAACGCCAGCCACCTCTTGGGCTTTTTCTCCGTCTTCAACGGCGACGCCATCAAGTCAGTGGAGTTGATAAAAGGTGGATTTCCAGCCCGTTACGGTGGTCGTCTCTCATCCGTCATCGATATCAACATGAAGGACGGCAACAAGGAGGGCTATCATGTTGAGGGCGGCATCGGAGTGATTTCTTCCAACGTGGTGGTGGAAGGTCCTATCATCAAGGACAAGGCCTCTTTTATGCTGTCGGGACGTACTACCTACCTCGACCTGTTCATGGTTCCGATGATGAAACTTATGAAAGATCTCACGGGAGGCACGACGGCGGGCTACTATTTCTTCGATTTGAACGGTAAATTTAACTTCGACCTGAGCAAAAAGGACAAACTTTACCTCAGTGCCTATTTTGGGCGCGACAAGTTCCATGTGGCCCAAAGCGACAGCTATATGGGAACCACCGACAGATATCGGATGGGTCTTTTCTGGCAGAACGCCACCGCCACTGCACGATGGAACCATTTGTTTACCAACAAGATATTCTCTAATATGTCGTTCGTGTTCAGCGATTATACGATGAACACCTACATGAATTACAAGTACTATTATGGTCCGAACGACCCCGACAATGAGACGTTCAGCTCCGATTTCAACTCCGGTATCCGCGATTACACGCTGAAGTACGACCTCTCTTTCCATCCCAATGCCACGCACCATATCCTTGCAGGTGCGGCGGTCACCTATCATGAGGCGCGTCCCAATGCTGTGACGATGAAGGCCGACACGCTGACCATGCGGCAGGTGAACAAAGAGTTGGGACTGGAATACGCTGTGTATGTGGAAGATGAAATCAATATCCGCAACAAGTTCCGCATCAATCCGGGTGTCCGGTTAGTAGCATTCTCCGTGCCGCACAAGACCTGGTTCTCGCCTGAACCGCGATTGGCGATGAGCTACAACTTCCTGCCTAATTTAGCCATCAAAGCTTCCTACGCTATGATGAGCCAGAGCATGATTCTGCTGAGTACCAGTACGATAGGTCTTCCGACGGACTTGTGGGTGCCTGTCACGGAGAAAATTCGTCCGCAGCGCTCGCAGCAAGTGGCACTTGGTCTCCATTATGACTTGAAAAAGCCGCAACTTTTCTTCTCTATTGAAGGTTATTACAAGAAAATGGACAATATTTTGGCCTACAAAGAGGGTTCTTCCTATTTTATGAGTCTGATGGAGCAGATTTTGGAAGAGAGTTTGGAGGGGCAAACGCAGACCCGCTGGGAGGATAATGTGACCTCAGGAAAAGGCTGGTCATACGGTGTGGAATTCCTTGTGCGTAAGGAAGTTGGCAAGTTTACCGGTTGGATCGGTTACACGTTGTCGTGGACCAAACAGCAGTTCGACGACCTGAACTTCGGTGAACCCTTCTTCGCCCGCTACGACCGTCGCCACGATGTTTCCATTGTGTTGATGTACAGTCCGACCAAGAGGATAAACCTCTCATTGTCGTGGGTGTTCGCTACAGGTAATGCCGTTACGTTGCCTACGTCCATCTATACGGACGAAACACTTGAAGAATACCTCAATTTGACACTTCCTGCGAACGAAAACCATGTTTATTATGCTGGTTATATCGAAAATTATGGCAAGAAAAACGATTTCCGCGTGAAACCATTCCATCATCTCGATGTTGGCGTGCAATTCATCAAGCCGCACACGAAAAACAAAGGCCAGAGCATTTTCGAGGTCAGTATTTACAATATTTACAACCATCATAATCCGTTCTTCTATTACACGGAACAGGCATACGTCAATGGCCAGTCTCGATACACGCTTAAGCAAGTCAGCATTTTCCCGATTATTCCGACTTTCACTTATCATTTTAAGTTTTAGGGAATAGGGAAAAGGCAAAAAAGTATAAAAACAGACTAAAAATGTTAACAATGAATAGAATCAAGATATCCCGGATGTTTGTGGTGTTTTTTGCCACAATCCTTTCTTTTCTTTTTTCCGCTTGCGTCGATGATGTACCCATCGACCGGGAATTTGATGAGACGCAGAAGTTAGTGCTCTACAGTCGCCTCTGTCCGCAGTTGGACACAAACTATATCTATTTGACTAACACGAAGTTGTTGTATACCAATACAGACCAGACAATCAATGTCCTCTCCGATGGGGTGGTGGAACTTTCCGCGGATGGTGAACATTGGGTGCGGGCTACATATTTACCTGAGAAAGAGCATTTTTTCCTTACGAAAGAGGATTTTCCGATTCAAGAAGGTCATTCATATTACATCCGTGCTTCCTATCCTGGATATGAAACAGTATTTTCCTCATGTACGGTTCCTTATTCGCATGATGTGGGCTTCCGTTTCGATACGGTTTCGGCCAACGGTGACGTGCATTTGGGCGAGATTTACAACTGGCCGCACCGGGACGTGTATGCCGAGTGGTGCGACGTGGCGGGAGAGGAGAATTATTATGCGCTGATGGAAAAAATATATCAAACTCATTATGATTACGGCAACGGTTTCGGGCCTGCGATCATCTCTCATTACTGGACTTTTTATTCTGTTTGGATGTATTTGCACAACCAGGACTATCGATATGTTTCCGATGAGGGCTATGACGGGGCGCTTATGCGGTTTATGGTGGATGAGGGTCTGCCCGAAGAGGACGATTATTGGGATGATGAGGAAGAGGAGTCAGTGAATGAGTACTATTTCCTTTTTCTCGACAGAAACTGTTATCTGTATGAGCGAACGTTGCATGAAAACGATTTCGACATGAATTTCCTGCTGTTAGAGCCGGAGCATACTTACACCAACATCGAGAACGGTTTCGGTTTGTTCGGCGCGTTCAGCATGATTCCGGTGCAGCGATAACCGAAAAAAATGTACTTTTGCGACTTCGAATTTTTGGAATAAAATCTCTCTAAATATGTTAAGAACTCATACCTGTGGCGAGCTGACGCTTGAGAATATTCAGCAGACCGTGACTTTGAGCGGTTGGATTCAGAAAATCCGTCATTTGGGCGGCATGATTTTCATTGACTTGCGCGACCGTTACGGCATCACGCAACTGGCCTTCAACCACGAGGAGCGCCCCGAATTGTGCGAGCGCGCCGAGCAGATGGGTCGCGAGTGGGTGATTCGCGTAACTGGCAAAGTGATAGAACGTTACAGTAAAAATAAGAACATTCCGACGGGCGATATCGAAATTGAGGTGCACGAACTGGAGGTCTTGAACGAGGCCATCGTGCCGCCTTTCACCATTGAGGACGAATCCGATGGCGGCGACGAACTTCGTATGCGCTACCGTTACCTCGACATTCGCCGCAATCCGGTGAAAAACAACCTGATTTTCCGTCATAAACTCGGTTTGGAGATTCGTAAATACCTGAGCGAACAAGGTTTCCTTGAAATCGAGACCCCGTTCTTGGTGAACAGCACACCTGAGGGCGCCCGCGACTTCCTCGTGCCCTCCCGTATGAATCCCGGCGAGTTCTACGCTCTGCCGCAATCTCCCCAGACGTTGAAACAGCTGCTGATGATGGCCGGAATGGACCGCTACTTCCAAATTGTGCGCTGTTTCCGCGATGAGGACCTCCGCGCCGACCGTCAGCCCGAGTTCACCCAGGTGGACTGCGAAATGTCGTTCATTGAGCAAGAGGACATCCTCAACCTGTTTGAGGGTCTCGTTCAGCATATCTTCCGCACTTTCAAGGGAATGGAGATCGGCAAGCTGGAGCGCATGACTTGGAACGATGCGATGAAATACTACGGTTCCGACAAACCCGATGCCCGCTTCGGAATGCGTTTCGTGGAACTTAACGACGTGCTGCAAGGCAAGGAGTTCAAGGTCTTCAATGAGGCTGAGCTTATCATCGGTATCAAGGCCGAGGGTTGCGGCAACTACTCCCGCAAGCAACTTGACAACCTCACGGAGTTTGTGAAGAGTCCGCGCGTGGGTGCCGCTGGTTTGGTCTATATCCTTTGTAATCAAGATGGTACGTTCAAATCTTCCGTCGATAAATTCTACACGCAGGACGATTTGAAAGCCGTGGCAGAACGTTGCGACGCACACGCCGGCGACCTCATCCTCATCCTGTCGGGCAAGGCGATGAAGACTCGCAAGCAGATGTGCGAGCTGCGTTTGGAGATGGGTACCCGTCTTGGTCTGCGCAAGGCCGGCGAATACAAAGCCATGTGGGTGATTGATTTCCCGCTGTTGGAGTGGGACGAGGAGACGCAACGCTACTACGCTATGCACCACCCGTTTACCGCGCCGAAACCCGAGCATGAGGATTGGCTCGAAAGCCGTCCCGGCGAGGTGCTGGCCAACGCTTACGACCTGGTTATCAACGGTTCCGAAATCGGTGGCGGTTCCATCCGTATCCATCGTCCGGAGCTGCAAAAGCGCATGTTCAAAGCCCTGAACTTCACGGAAGAGCAAGCACAGAGCCAGTTCGGATTCCTGATCAACGCCTTCAAGTACGGTGCTCCGCCTCATGGTGGTATCGCCTTCGGTTTCGACCGTCTGTGCGCCGTGCTCAGCGACTGCGATAGCATTCGCGACTTTATCGCGTTCCCGAAGAACAACGCCGGTCGCGACACCATGTTGCCCGCCCCGACGCCCATCGATCCGAAGCAATTGGACGAACTGAATATCAAATTGAAATAAATGTTGCGGAAAACCCTTGCCATTTTTGGCGAATATCTCATCTTCTTGCGTCAGGTCTTCAGCAAACCGGCCAAATGGAGCGTGTTTCTGAAGAAGTGGGTCTTTGAGATGGACGCCATGGGCATCGGTTCCATGCTGATTGTCAGCATCGTGTCGCTCGCCATGGGCAGTGTGATCACGATGCAGACGGCGCTACAAATTGAAAGCGGCTGGATTCCGTCGTGGACGGTGGGTTTCGTCGCTCGTACCTCTATTGTGATGGAGTTGTGTCCTACCATCATCAGCTTGCTGTTGGTGGGCAATCTCGGCTCCAGTATCACGGCGGAAATCGGTAGTATGCGGGTTACAGAACAGATTGATGCACTGGAAGTTATGGGTATCAATCCGGCATCGCATTTGGTGCTGCCAAAGGTGCTCGCTTCCGTCATCGTCATCCCGGTACTCTGTGTCTTCAGTATCGCTTTCGCCCTGTTCGGCGGTTTTCTCACGGTTTGGATCACCAACTGCATCTCCACCTACAACTTTATCGACGGTCTGACCTACTGTTTCCGGGTTTATGACGTGGTCTATGCTTTGACGAAGACCTGTATTTTCGCTTTCATCATGTCCACGGTGGCCTCGTTCTACGGCTACCGCATCGAAGGCGGCGCATTGGAACTCGGCAAGGCCAGCACGCAGGGCATTGTGGTGTCGAGTTTTATCATTTTGGTGCTGAATGTGGTGATTACGGACATTATGCTGTAAACTAGTTTAAGGTTGAGGGTTTAAGGTTTAAGGGATTAGGCAATAGATATGATAGAGGTCAACAACGTTTGTAAGTATTTCGGTGAGAAGCAGATCTTGCACGACATCAATACGCAGTTCGAGGAGGGCAAGGTGAACCTGATTATCGGGAGGTCCGGCTCAGGCAAGACAGTGTTGATGAAGTGTCTAGTGGGTCTGTTCACCCCGGAGGAGGGCAATGTACTTTACAGCGGGCGCGAGTTCCACAACCTGCCGGAAAAGGATAAGTTGTTGCTTCGCAAGGAGATGGGGATGGTGTTCCAGGGTTCTGCGCTGTTTGATTCGATGACCATTGAGGAGAATGTCACCTTCCCGTTGGACATGTTCACGGATCAAAGCGACAGCGAGAAGCGTGATCGCGCCAACTTCTGTTTGGAATGTGTTGATTTAGAGAATGTTAACAAGCTTTATCCCGCAGAATTGAGCGGTGGTATGAAAAAGCGTGCCGCCATTGCCCGTGCTTTGGCATGCAATCCCAAATACCTCTTCTTTGACGAGCCCAACTCGGGTTTGGACCCTAAAACCTCGCTGCTCATTGACGAACTCATCACCAAAATCACCCACGATTTCAACACCACGACGGTGGTAAACACCCACGACCTCAATTCCATCATCACCATTGGCGAGACCATCTCGTTCATCTACCAAGGGCATTTGGCCTGGCGTGGCAGCAGCGACAACATCCTCACCTCCGATGATCAAACCCTGAACGATTTTATTTACGCGCAGCCGCTGACGCAGAGGTTGCGGAAAACATTGTGACAAATGAACTGGATTGACATCCTCGTATTAATACCCCTTTGCTGGTACGCCTTCAAAGGTTTCAAAAACGGATTCCTGATGGAGGTCGTTTCTTTGGCCGCTCTCTTTTTGGGACTGTTCGTTTCCTATAAATTTTCCGATTTGATTGCATTATGGCTTACCGGCACCACGTTGGCGAAACCCATCTCCTTTTCGTTGTGTTTCGTCCTTACCATCGTGTTAGTCAACCTGTTAGGCCGAATTTTGAAGCGTGCGCTCAAACCGGTGCTGTCGGAGTTCCTCGACAAGGGCCTTGGTGTGCTTTTTGGCATCCTGAAGGTGGTTTTGGTGGCTGGAGTACTCTTCTATTTCATTGATAGCGTGGACAAAAAGGAAATCTTCATCAAGCATGAGGTGAAGGAGGCGTCTGTAGCCTACAAACATCTCTCGCCAGTGATGTCGCACGTGCTGGAGTGGAAAGAATCGCGGAATCAGGAATGTTCCGAAGAGGAGCCTAAGGAGCTGTAGTATGCGTTCGTATTGTGTCTGAAAAATGTATTATTTTGCACCATGATTCAGAGCAAAATTACAGTTGGTGAAAAGGTAATCACCGCCGACCAGTTTCCCGAGGCGGCGGCGTTGACGAAGGTGTCGGAGGATGGCATCCGCACCACATATTACGACAATGAGTACATCAGTAATCTTCTGACAGAGAATAGGGTAGGGCGTTTTCTGCTGTTGAGCCAGCGTGCCCGGAGTTTTGCAGATTGCCAGTTGGAGATTAAACGGACGGGAGTGCCTGTGCTGATGATGACATTAGCGAAAAACAGCGACATGGTGCGCACTCGTCGTGGTAAGGACCGACACTGGAGCACGGGTGATGTGTGTCTTTCGCTTTTTCCCGAGGAGGACATCGTTGTGAACCACTGTCAGACCGGTGGGACCTTCGAACTGTTCAACATCGTGCTGACGGAACCGGTGGTACGGCAATTGGCGGAGCGTCACTCGGATGCACTGAATCCTTTCTGCAAGGACTTTGAGCGCAATGAGTCGATTGCCTACACCCCGCCTGGAACGCAGGCCAGTCGCAAGCTGCTGCATCTGTTCCAGGAGATCGAACAGTGCAACGAAATGGGCAATTATGCCGAAAAATACTTGGAAACCCAGATTTTGGACTGCCTTTCGATGATGATCAACCGCGTCAACGAGTCTGATGATACGTTTTCCCCTGTCAATTTGGTGCTTTCCGACAAAGTTCACGAGGCGCGCGAGATTATGACGACTCAGTATCAAAATCCGCCGTCGTTGCATCAGTTGGCCACGATGGTGGGCACCAACGAGTGTACGCTGAAGTCGGCCTTTAAGCAGGAATTCGGCGAAACGGTCTTCCAATGTCTTTTCGATCATCGTATGTCTTTGGCTGTCAATTATTTGAAAGAAACTTCCTGGCCCATTGCGGAGATTGGTCTGCTCTTGGGTTACGAATATCAGAGCCATTTTTGCACTGCTTTCCGTCGGAAATATGGCATGTCGCCGACCGATTTTCGCGAGGGGTGCTAAAATTCCGCAAGATGAAAATTCCGCATTGCATTAAAGTGTACTTTTGCCGCTCAAAAAATAGAGATAACAATTAAAAATTTAGAGATATGAAAAAGACTTTGATCATGATTTCCTTGTGCGCCTTACTTTTTGGTTGCACGAAAGAATGGGGAAACCCCACAACTCGTAACTATCCCATCAACGGTTCTTTCACCGAACTTGATGTGAGCGGTGCTTTCCAAGTGACCGTAAGCGACCAAGTGACCGATGTGGTTATCACAGTGGACGATATGGCTCACGACAAAGTGATTGTAAAAGTAGTAAACGGAGAGTTGCAAATCGGTTTCAAACCAAACACTTTCTACAACGGCTCTAAACCCACAGCCGTCATTCCTGCAAACGCAAACTTGCGTAGTGTTGAGCTCAGTGGCGCCTCCTCTTTCACGGGCGACCTCAATGGTCACGATGTGGACATTGACCTCAGCGGTGCCTCCCATTTCCATGGTTCTGTGAATGCTGAAGAGATCGACGTCGACCTTAGCGGTGCTTCGAAAGTCGTTATGAATGGTTTCTGCTCTGAAAAGATGGATATTGACCTCAGCGGTGCCAGTACTGTGGAAGCTTCCCTTTTGGAGACCCCGTCTGTGGTTGGAAGTATGAGCGGTGCCAGTACGGCCGATGTCACTATTTGTTCCAATCTGAATGTTAGTCTGAGCGGAGCCAGTACCCTTATCTATGGTCTTATTTCTCCTGATTGCAATCCTTACATCAATTGCCCCTGCTCCGGAGGTTCAACGGTTAGACCGCGGTAGAAAAAGGCAATAGGCTAACAGACAATTTAGTGCATGTTATTATAAAATATGTCAAAACGAATTAGACAATACATCGGAATATTAGCCGCTGTAGTAGCTTATTACCTCATCCATGAAGGAGCGCACTTGGTTGTGGCCTTGATTCAGGGCGTTTTCAAAGAGGTGAAATTCATGGGGTTGGGTATGCAGATTGATGTCTTCGCGGAGCAGATGACCGACACGCAGATGGGCCTCTTCTGCCTCGCCGGGGCGGTCGCCACCTTTCTGGCTGGCTGGGTTTTGGTACTTTTGTGCCGAAAAATCTGTGCCTTAGAATCGAAGGTGCTGAAGGCTGTCTTTTGGTATGTGACAATTGCCCTGCTTGTGCTCGATCCACTCTATCTGAGCGTGTTGTGCGGATTCTTCGGCGGCGGCGACATGAACGGTATCCGTTTATTGATTCCCGAAGTGGCAGCTAGAATCATCTTCGCAGTCATCGGCGTAATACATGTCTTGGTGATTTGGAAGTATTTGTTGCCAAGATATAAGGAAGCGTTCAATTCGTGATGACGTAGCATCATTCGGTAATTTCTGCGTTGCTCCACGGGATAATTATCGAATAAGAATATTTTCAATATGAACTGGACCATTATCATCATTGAAACCATCGTCATGACCGCCGCGTTCACGGCCATGATTTTGATTCCGCTCGTGAAGAACCCTGTGTGGTGGATTCACGACTATCCGGAGGATATCCAGGAGGAGTACTTCAAGACGCATGAGCGCGTACCATCGAAATTCTTCACCAAGACCGTGTTGATCAAAAAGGGCCTTGCGCTTCTCGTCACCCTTGTCTTGATGTTTGGACTGATGAAGCTGGCCGGCGCGTACAACTTTTGGTCAGCCTTCGCACTGAGTTACGGCATCTGGCTCGTCATCGACTGGTACGACTGCTTCTTCCTCGACTGGGTGCTCTTCGCCAACATGAAGTCCGTGCGTCTGCCCGGCACCGAGCACATGGACGCGGCCTATCATCAGAAAAAGTACCACTTTGTGCAGTCGCTGTGGGGCATGTTGATCGGGCTGATTCCGTGTCTGATTGGCGCGGGGATTTATGCGTGGTTGTTTTGCTAAAAATCCTGCTTTATGGTAAAACTCGAGAAATTTCTTACCCTTTTCATCGGCATCGGCGCGGTGGGCGGTGCTGTGATGATGTGGATTGACCCTACAGGCGTAAAGTGGGGCGGTGAGCCACTGTTAGAAATGTTGCGGGCGAAGATGCCCTGGCCGGACATCTTCTTCCGGAACTTCATCCCGTCGGGGTTCGTGCTGCTGTTACTGAACGGCATCACCCAGTTGGCAACGGCCTACCTGCTTTTCAAGAAGCACTCACTCGCGCAGTGGGCCGTCCTCGCCTGCGGCATCATTTTGATGCTCTGGATCGTCCTCGAATGGTGGGTTTGGGACTTCAACGCCATCAGCAACCTCTATTTCGTGTTCGGACTAGTGGAGGTCGTGGCAGCGGTGGTTTGTATGAGGCAACAGAAAAGGAATTAGTTAAGAGTTAATAGATAATAGTTCATAGTTTATAAGGCAATGCTAACTACTAACTACCATGGCCAACCTTATCACTTCCATCCGCATCCTCTGCAGCGTCGCCCTCTTGTTTTGCGCAGCGCTCTCCCCGTGGTTTTATGTGCTCTACATCATTGCGGGCGTTTCCGATATGGTTGATGGGTGGGTCGCGCGCAAGACGAACACGGTCAGTGATTTTGGTTCGAAATTAGACACCATTGCGGACATCATTTTCGTTGTGGTTTGTTTGGTCAAATTGCTGCCGGTTTTGCATCTCCCCGTTTGGATTTACGTCTGGGTCGGCATCATCGCTGGCATAAAGGTTTTCAACATCGTTTACAGCTATGTCGTTCGAAAGCAGTTCTTAGCTGACCACAGCATCCTGAACAAAGTCACCGGTGCGTTGCTGTTTCTCCTCCCGCTGACGTTGTTTGTCGTCGATGTGAAGTATAGTGCGGCGGTAGTCTGCATGGTGGCGACTATCGCTGGAATACAAGAAGGAGTTCGGGTAAAATTGAAACATTGTGCCAAATGAAAACATTTTCACGAAATTTGATATTTTTGCCGCCTCATAATAACAGACAATTATGGAAAAGAAATCAACTATGAAAAGACTGACAACCCTTGGCATGCTTTTGCTTGCCTTCGTTGTCCTGACCGCCTGCAGAAGTGGGAACAACTCCGAACTTTCGGAGGATGTTGTCGACAGTGTCCCTAAATATGACAACATCATTGATTCCATCATGAAGAATCATGGTGAACTCGGATCCTTCGAAGAGGGCTTGGCATCCGTCAGAATAAATGGGAAAGTCGGTTTTGTGGATACTGCTGGGCAGTTGGTTATTCCTCCTCAGTTCGATGGTCCAACCACCTGGTTCCGAAACGGGATGGCCCGTGTCGCACTCAATGGACTTTACGGATGGATTGACAAGACCGGCAAGTTCGTGATTCAACCTGAATATGACGACACTGGGATTGAAGAGGGCATAGAGGGTGTGTTTTGGGTCAGGAAAGGCGAAATGGTAGGACTCATTGACATACAAGGCAACATAATAACCCCCATTAAATGGGATGTTATATCCGAATTCAACAATGGATCAGCGTTTGCAATGGATACGTTTGGTAAAACGTACCGTATTGATATCCATGGGAATGAGAAAAGGACAAACGAACCGTTTCCGTGGAAATACTAGAAAACGGTTCTTTTCCGCATAGTTTCTCAATTATCCTTTTCACCTTTTAACATTCCTAGTTCTTCATCAAGTTCTCTGAATGAAGTCAGAGCCTCGGGACGGATAGGTTCTGAATAGAAAATGTATTTTTGCCGCTGAAGAATCCCGCAATAAAATAATGAACGACAAAGAGCTATATCGTGAGTTAGGGGCACTGACCAAAAAGAAGGAGGATTGGAAAGCAAATATTGCATACATCGGGTCTCTAATGGACGGCCAATCGCCGAAAATCACCGCTAAGGTGTTGTGGCTATTGGGCGAGATGGGGTTATTATATCCCGAAGAGACAGCACCTTACACCGAAAAGATTGCCTCGTTCTTGGATTCGCAGGAGGATTTGTTGCGGGAAAGGGCGTTAAACGCATTAGGGAGAATCGGGCGTGCGCGATTTGAAACCGTGAAGCCCTATTGGGAAAGGATGTTCACGCTGGCCAAAGACGACAATCCGCGCGTCAGACTGGCTTTCATCTGGGCGTCGGAGAACATCGCCACCAACACCCCGGATGCGTATGAGTCTCATTTGCCGCTGTTCGCCGAGCTGCTCCACGACAACGATGATAAGGTCCGGATGGAGGCACCGGAGATGTTCCGCGTGATGGGAAAACGGCGACCAGAATGGGTAAAGCCCTATCTGGAGGATTTGCAACGCCTCTCAGAGAACGACCCGAACCCTGTAGTGCGCATACATTGTGCCGGAGCGATTCGTATCACAAAAAAAACAACAGTTAATAGCCATTAGTCTAAGTCTAAGTCAAAATAACCCTATGAACCCCGTAACAATCCGACTCCTCAACCAGCAACTTGTCGCGCCGCAGTTCAGCGATCCGGCTGAGGTGGTGAGCCACTTGGGCGCGATGCAGGCGCAGGAATACCGGCTGATGCGGTGGGCGGTGGCGATGCGCACCCGCAAACCGTCGGCGAAGGCTTTCCAAGAGGCTTTTGACAGCGGAAAAATCATCCGTTTTCACCTCATGCGCGGCACGTGGCAGTTGGTGGCCGCAGAGGACTACTGGTGGATGCTCGAACTCTGCGCACCCAAGGCCATCGCCGTCACCAATGGCTGGATGCACAGCAACAAAATCGACATCCCCGAAGAGGAATACCGGAAAATCAGGGAGATTCTGGCGCAAACCGCCGCCGACAAAGGAAGCGTGACAAAAGAGGATTTCGTGAACGCGCTGGCAGAAAAGGACGTCACGATGGACGACCACCGGTTGTCGTACCACATCCGCATGTGCGAGATGACGGGGACGCTTTGTAGCGGCAACCTGCAGCCGATGAAGGCGACATACGCCCTCGCTTCCGAGAAGGTGAAACGCACGGAGCCCCTCGACCGCGACGAAGCCCTCATGCGCTTCACCCGAAAGTATTTCCAAAGCCGGCAACCCGCCACGTTGGAGGATTTCGTGTGGTGGTCGGGACTGAACATCAGCGACTGCCGAAGGGGAATTGAATTGTTGGGTGATTATCTTCATGTAGAGACGTTGCGCGCAACGTCTTTACCAAACAGGGAATTCTACCTCACCGAAGACTGTCGCACGCGGGGTTTCCGCAAAGGGCAATACCTGCTGATTCCGCCCTACGACGAGTACTTGATCGGCTACAAGAGTCGCGACATCGTGCTGTCACCGGAGCATCAGCACCGCGCGCACAACAACCGGGGCATCTTCCAGCCCATCATCGCCCACGACGGCCTCATCTGCGGCAACTGGACCCCGTTCAAGAAGGATTTTCAAGTGGAGTTTTTCCGCAAAGGGCATCATGCGGAGGATGTATTGAGCACGTGGGAAGGGTATGCGCGGTTTAGAGAGGGAAAGAGCTAATCCAGGTATAAATTAATGGCTTTTATCTCATCACTAATATCGCCTTTTACATACAAATTGAATCCACCAATAAAATGATAGTGGTCACCACTCGTCTGAACATATTCGATTATCTCACGTAGTTCGTTGATTCCAAGGTGTGTCAATTGCATTTCGACAGATTGATCCAGTTTTTTGCACCAAATATTACAATCTGTATCACCGAAATGTTCGATTGGTTCAAGTTTAAGAATAAGATTCGGTATAATTTGGAATCCATCTTTGGCCACCATCATTCCGGCATTTATTTTAACATTTCCATTCGTTTGTAAAACACCAAGATTGTTAAGGATGGTTTCGCACCCTTCTCTATCGACGTGTATTTCGAGATAATCTTGATTTTCTATTCCTTCGAACAAACTTATCATCTTGTGGCAATTATCAGTGGACCTCTTTCAACTTTTCTCTCAAATGTTGTGTAGAACAACATCTAAAAAACGACACGACAAAAATACAACATTTTGAAATACAGGAAAAAATCGAGAACTATTCTTCGTATAATAGTGCTTTCTCTACAGCCTCCATCAATTCCTCACCACGGAAATAGTAGCACAAATGGACACGGCGCGGTTCGCAGGCCGTTAGGCCTGCGGGCTCAAATGTTTAGGATTCATCCGTTTGCGGATTGTTGTCGGGAACGACCGGTTCGCCGTTCCAAGACTGCATCATCCACGGGCAATGAGCATTGTGATATGGCTCCACGTATGTCTCATCAACAAATTGCAATATGCCGTCGGAATCCACGAACAACGTTGACCAATAGCTGTCTGAACCATAACGGAACCCCTTCTTCATGCCATCGTAGGTGTCATCATATTGAAAAAACCTGTTGTAGGCTTCGTAACCTCGATCGACCACCAGACCTCGTTCGTTTACATTTACCACCATGAATGTTATCGGGGTTGTTGTGTCCAAACGCGACTGGCATTCCTGGAATATCGGCTCCCACGGTTGTCCGACTTTGGAAAGCAGGAAACGGAACAACGGTGCGTAATCATATCTGAACTCTTTATGCTTTGTCCGCATTTTACTGCCGACTGGCGTTTTCTTATGACGGTCAAAGCGGTATTTTGTGAGAGGTTCCAAATGTCCGTATGTGCCGACCTCGTTCAACTTGCGGTATAGCGGTTTCTTTTGCATTATTGGGATATTTATAGAAACGACGAACGACTATTTTCTAAAACTACACCAATACTGCATTCCGCATTGTTTCTGCAAATTTAGTCACACCCGCCTGAATGCGTTTCACGGTCTTCGGGGAGGGTTTTCTGTATCCAGTGACGTAATGGCTCAGTTGCTTGCAGTTGATGCCGGTTGCTTTTGACAATCCGATAAGGGAGAATGGCGAGTATTTGAGAAACGAGATCGTGTCAAAGACATACTCGAAGTCAAGATGATCGAAATCGAAACTTTCGCCAGCCTCTTCATATACCGCCTTCATTTCTTCTTTGCTGTTCAGGAGATCGGCCTTTGCCTCCTCAATGGTATCGCCTTGTCCGAGCAGCATAAAACCCAAAGATTCGTCATCAGTATGGATGTCGTAATCCAAATTCTTTCCAGTTTCTATAATGGCTCTTACTCTCATATTTTTGCATCTAAGAACGCGACAAAGATAGAAAAAAAACTAACATGCAATATGCGCTTTCTATAAAATATTTTCATATCCCGATAAGTAATTGTATTTTGTACTTTTGCTGCCTCAACAAAAAATCAATTATGAAAAAGCCGACAACCTCTCACGCATTGGTCGTTGCTCTTGGCGTTGTTTTCCTCGTTGCTGCGACATCCTGCACGAGAATTTGGCACAAATTGGTGGATAAGTGGGAGAAATCTACCCCGACAGAAGAATACAGCATTGAGACGCTTTATCCGGAATTGGACGGTCGAGAGTGTATCGGGGTGAGAGGCGACGGACTTTTGTACTCCTACTGGTTTCGATATAATGCGACACCCGCTGAGGTTGAAGCCGCGCTGATGGCCAAACCGTGTACTTATTCGGAAATAGTGCCAGACAGCACCTTAAAGCCATGCGACAAAACGTATATCGAGGATAATTTTTACTCTTTACTGCAAGATTCGCACCCTGTGTTCACCGAGTGGAAAACAGCCCCCGAGGATCATTTGCAGTATTACCGTTGCACTCGCACACCTCTCTCGCACCTGCTTGTATTCGACACGGTTACAGGTTACGTTTACCATTATATCGGGGAGTTTCGCGAATGATGTGCCCGCAAACCTAACTTGCGGGCACTATATTCCAAAACTGTATTTAATCACCACACTATCCTTTTTGTTCTCTGTGCGGGTATGATACGCAACAAGCAAAGTGTCGCTGTACCAGTCGTTGCGAATGGTTTCATTAATGTTGCCTACAAGCACCCCTTGCCAAAAATTGCCGTCAGAGAAGGAGAGGTAAAGCGTATCTTTTGTATAACCTTTAAGTGAGATCGCCGCACACCACGGCAAACATGTCGTGTCGATGGCTATTGTGTCGGTCTTGACCTCGCCGCTCGGGTGAATTACGATTTCGCCATCCCACGGCGTCTCATTTTTGCAAGCGGTCATCATGCCAATCATAGATATTAATGTGCAAACAACAAGGAGCTTTTTCATCTTTAAACAACTTTGACACGGCAAAAATACAACATTTATAAATCATAGTTGCGGATATGAAATATTTTTGTACCTTTGCCGCATTGTAAAAGAGAATAAAATGAAAAGAAAAAAAGAACAAGGGAACAGAGTATCAGAGGTTTGTGAGCCGAGAGTGGCATACAACAGCGCTGTACCATGTGCTGAAACAGCTGCTATAGCAGACTCTAATTCTGTCACCGCCATGCCAGACGACTGCATGAGTGTGGAAGAATATTTTGACAAACTTAAAACCATGGTGAACGAATATTATGAAAACATTTCATGTAGTGATTAACAAATCTGCCGTGGCAGATCTTGACAACCTGTTGGATTTTCTCAAAACTATCATGTCGCACAAAGGTGCGTTGCGATACATTGAAACGATGATTTCCGAGGTACAATCTCTTTCTATCTTTGCTGGATTATATCAGCCAAGTCGTTCCATTACGCTTAGGAGAATACACCCGCAAGCACGCCGAATGCTTTCCCACAACCGACGATGGAATTACGTTTTTCATATTGTAGGCGACTTTGTCGTTGTGGATCGCATAATTCCTTCGAAAATGATTGTGATTTGATGAGACGCGGGGCTGCGGACAAATTCCAAACATATTTTCCGCCAAATATAATCCCCATCCCTTAAAACATTGTATTTTTGCCGCCTCAAACCCTGCGTTAGAACAATGAATATCAGATTAGAACAACCGAAGGATTACCGCGAGGTGGAAAACCTCACGCGCGAGGCATTCTGGAACGTCTATCGTCCGGGATGCACGGAACATTATGTGCTCAATCAATATAGGAAGAACCCCGCTTTCATCCCGGAACTTGATTTCGTGATGGAAGAGAACGGCAGTATCATCGGTCACGTGATGTTTTCGAAGGCAGAAATCACCCTTGATGACGGCACCGTCTTCCCTTCCTGGACTTTCGGCCCCATCAGCATCCATCCCGACTACAAGCGTAAAGGCTACGGACTGAAACTGCTGCAATACGCGCTGGAGAAAGCCAAAGCGATGGACATCGGTCTGCTCCAGATGGAGGGCAACATCGACTTCTACAAACACGCCGGCTTTGACCTCGCCAGCAAGCTCCGCATCCATTATCACGCAGAGCCGTGGGAGTCGGAAGTGCCGTACTTCCTCGCACAAGAACTCATCCCCGGCTACTGGGGCGACCGCGAGGGAACTTATTGTCCTCCAAAGGGTTATTTTGTAGCCGACGAGAACCCCGAAGCATTCGATGCATACGAGGCGACGTTTCCGTATAAGGAGAAATTGCGGTTGCCGGGACAGTTAGGGTACGAAGAATAAAAACAAACAACTACTTGAGCATCAGGTTAGCCGTGCCCGCAGACCTTTGTCTGTCGGCTTACAATCCAGGCATGGGAATGTATAGAAGATTGACATCAGAAAGCTCATACAAAGTTCCCCAATTCATCATTTCATGTCGGTAGCAGACGTTGTCTTTCGTCACCACATACACATAACACTCTTCATCCCATTCCGGAACTGTCATCATCAACATGCTGTTACTGAAAGGTGCTTCTTCTTTGTCCAGTAGGGCTCTTCCAACGAAATACCAGCCAGTTACTTTACAATAACAGGATTCTTTTTCGGCCAGGCTGGAATCTCTCATAAATTGTATGGCTTGGCAAAAATCGGGATAGGATATGTCCATTGGTAGAGTAAAAAGAAAGGTGTTATCGCTTGAATATTCCCGTTGTAGGGATTCCCACTCGAGGTCGAATGTCGCGCAAACTAATTCTTTAAGAAATGCTTCGTCTTGACAGGTAACTTTGATCTTACGAACTCCAAAAGGAGGGCCTGTTTCTTTGAAATGCTTAAATCGCCGGGTGCTTTTGCGTTTCTCCCGAGCACGTTTCCGATCTTTAATGATGATACGCAACTCCAGGCTCCCGATTATCAGAGGAAAAATCAGCAAGAAGAGCAAGTAATATTTCATAATTGATAACATTGGTTGAATAACAGGTGGAATAATGCCACTATTTAAGATGTGCCCATTTTCATCATGACATCTTCTATTCTGAAAACAATACGGCAAAAATACAACATTTTCTTTTTTTATCTCATGATTATCAAAAAAAGTGTATCTTTGCAACTGATAATATTTTGATTGTTTCTATATGGTTGCTGGTAATACAGATAATATGTTGTCAGTTCTTGAGAACTATCTGCTCGATAATGCCGATAGTATCAGCACGCAGATTGCGGCCGATTTCCGCCACCGAAGGGTGGAGAAAGGCTTGACACGCGAGCAGATTGCCGAACGGGCGGGGGTCGCCCCGAGCAACGTAGCACGATTCGAGCAGAAAGGCTTTATCTCGCTGAAAAATCTGATAATGCTGGCGATGGCATTGGGCTACACCTCCGAAATCAAAGGCGTTTTCGCCACCCCGAAATATTCAACTATGGAGGAACTGACGCAAATTCGTCGTAATTCCGGCAAAACTAAAGCGTATAAGAAATGAAAACTGACAGATTAACCGTCAACTATCACGATAGGGCGGTGGGGGCGCTGTCTCTCACGCCCGATGACCGTCTCTGTGCTTTTGAGTATGACCGAACCTGGCTCTCAGACGGGTTCAGTATATCACCCTTGGAACTTCCGTTAAAAACAGGTCTGTTTATTGCCAAGCCTCAGCCTTTTCATGGTGATTTTGGCATATTCGAAGACAGTCTTCCCGACGGCTATGGCCGTTACCTGCTTCATAAGGCTTTGCTGCGTGAAGGTATCAACGATGCCGACCTGTCAGCCCTTGACAGATTGGGCATCGTTGGCAACAGTGGTATGGGAGCTTTGACGTACCAGCCAGAAACAAAGGTTATTAAAGAAAATGAAACAACTGATTTCGACCTGCTTCAACAGAAAGCATTGGAAGTGTTGAAGGAGCAGCAAGACACCGATGCAGGGTTACTCCTATATCAAAGTGGAAATAGCGGTGGCGCCCGTCCAAAGGCCGTCTTCAGCGACGATGAAGGCCACTGGATTGTCAAGTTCCGTCACTATTACGACCCCGTTGACGTCGGGCAGCAAGAGTTCCACTACAACGAGGTGGCCAAACGATGCGGCATGGATGTCCCGGATTTCAAACTGACCAACGGTCGCTATTTTACGACACGCCGTTTCGACATCACGCCTAACGGCGAGCGTATCCATACGGCCACGGCAGGCGGATTGCTGTGCCTCTCTTTGAACGCACCGGTCCTTGATTACACCAACTTGCTTGCATTGACAGGTTTCCTTACCCAGAATGCCAAAGAGGTGGAGGAAATGTTCCGCCGGATGGTTTTCAACTACCTGACTGATAATAAGGATGACCACTGTAAGAACTTCAGTTTTATGGTTTTGGAAACTGGGAATGGACATTATAATTGGCATCTTGCTCCCGCATACGATTTGACGCTGTGTACGGAGGGTTATAATGGTGAACACGCCACTTCCGTCAATGGTACCGGCCACCCCACTCTGAAAGACATGATAGAGGTGGGGGTGAAAAACAGAATGAGCGCACAACGCTGTAAAGAGATATTCGAAGAGGTGCGTTCGAACTGCGGCAACCTGCTTTTATGCGAGATTAAAGAGTCATAAGGAAAAATATTCAAATTGTAGAATACTATTATGATGGAAACCGAAAGAATCCTGCTGCGTCCGTGGCGCGAGAGCGATGCTGAGACGCTTTACAAATACGCTTCCGACCCGGAAGTGGGTCCTCGCGCGGGCTGGGCACCGCACCAAAGCGTGGAGGAGAGCTTAGAGATTATCCGCACTGTATTCAACGATGCACTGAACACATGGGCGATTGAGCTGAAAGCCACTGGCGAGGCCATCGGCGCGATGGGATACGGTCCTTCGTGCGACTGCAAACTGCCCGCCCGCGAGAACGAGCCCATCTGCGGCTACTGGGTAGCCAAGCCTTACTGGAACCAAGGCATCTGCACAGAGGCGCTGCGGCTGATGCTGGACCACATCCGCAAGACTACGGAGATCAAATCCCTCATCAGCGGCCACTTCATCGACAATCCCGCCTCGGGTCGCGTGATGGAGAAGTGCGGCTTCGTGCCTACCGGCGAAACCTGCATTGACGAGACGCAGTATCAGGGAGCAGGCAGACCCATTCGGGTGCTGCGGCTGGAATTATGATTCGTTTTCCCGCTTCTCAATTCTTTTCGCCACTCCGATAGCACCTGACGGGCAAACCAACCGGCACAGGTGGCATCCGACACATTTCGTGCCTATAAGATGCGGCTGACGGTTCTCTGCATCGAAGGTGAGAGCCTGATGCCCGCCGTCACGGCAGGAGATGTAACACCGACCGCAACCGACGCACTTCTTATGATCGAAAGCCGGCAGGACTTTCGTGCTGCGGTCAAGGTCCATGGCCGACACAAAAGACGGCACCATTTCGCCCACGATGTCCTCAAGATGTTCAATACCACGTTCTTGCATATAGGTCTGCATTCCGGAGATGAGGTCGTCGATGATGCGGTAACCGTACTGCATGACAGCAGTACACACCTGCACGTTGCGACATCCGACCTGCATGAATTCCAACGCATCGCGCCACGTTTCAATGCCGCCGATACCGCTGAATTCTATATTTTCGTTTTTCGGCAGTCGGGTGTTGCTTGCCGGCAACGATTGGGCAATATTGACATCCTCTTTGTTGTGCTGTCGGTTCACAATCGGATTCTGCGCCATTTCGAGGATGAAGCGCAGAGCGATGGGCTTCACGGCACGTCCTGAATAGCCCGAAACGGTCCATTTATCACTGACTTTGGCCTCTGGCGACATCGTCACGCTCTTGATGGTGTTGATAGCCGAAACGGCATCGGCACCGACGAAATATGATGCCATCAGAGGGCGGTTCATTTGCGTGATGTTGGGCGTCATTTTGGGAATGACGGGAATATTTACGTGGTGTTTCACGTAAGATGTGTAGTACGCCACGAGTTCTGTGTCCTGTCCCACGTCGCTGCCCATGCCCGCCAGACGCATCTGTGGACACGAATAATTCAGCTCTATGGCGTCACAGCCAGCCTCTTCTGCCATCTTCGCCAAAGAAATCCAATCTTCCTCAAATTCCCCCATGATGCTAGCCACAATCACCTTGGTCGGATAGTTCTGCTTCAGCCGGCGTAGGATTTCAAAATCGACCTCGTATGGGTTCTCGCTCAGCTGCTCCATATTACGAAAACCGGCAAACGTGGTGCCATCTTTGATAGCGTCGAATCGGGGCGACACCTCGTGGATGTCCTGCTTGCAGATGGTCTTGTAGAAGACGCCCGCCCAGCCCATCTCCAAAGCGCGGGCCACCATGTCGTAGTTGGTGCAGATGGCAGACGAGGCGAGGAAGAACGGATTTTCGCAGGGAATGCCACAGAACTTGATGGCAAGACTGGGAGCCGGTTTATCGGTTGTAACCGCTTCGCATTCAGCCGCTTTCAGCAATTCGCGAATGCGAATCGGTCGGTCGTAGTGGATACAGGCCTGTTCGGCGCGTTCGAGATCGGCATCAGTGCATTCGGCAACCCACTTTCCGGCATTTTTCGCGTTGTTGAACCGGATGGCACGGATGGCGCGCGCGGGATCCCCTTTTCCACATGCTTTGGTGCAGGGCGCATCCTCGCACAGCAGACAGCGGGACGCCTCTTCGTTAATATGTAATTGGTGCTGATTCATCATAAAAGGTTTTTGTCGGTTTGACGTCAATCAGATTGTTATAAAATCATTATGAAAAATGAAAATGCAAAATTAATTTTTTTCAATTATCGTCCAATAAAATTTTCATATCCGCCATTTTCGTCCAAACCAATAAACAATTATTCCGCTAAATGAAAAGTATAGTTCTTCGTATTGTGTACTTTTGCCGCGTGAAATAAATTGAAATAAATGGCGATATGAAAAACAAGGGAACCCAAAAGCATCCTGTCCGTTGGATTCTGCTGGCACTACTCGCTGTAGTTTTATGGTGCGGTTTCGCCATCATCTATTTTAACGGATATTTCGGTGGCTTCAAAAAGGTAAAACCCATTAACACTGAAGAATTTGCAAAATATGCCAAACCCGTTTCGGACCTTACCGTTCGAAATGGTGTGCGTGTTGTTGCGTTAGGCGAGGCTACGCACGGAAATGCGGAGTTCCAACAGCTAAAACTGGACGTTTTCAAGATTTTGGTCGAGAAATACGGTGTGCGGGCGTTCGCCTTGGAGGGCGACTACGGCTGCTGCGAGGCGGTGAACCGATATATTCATGACGGAAAAGGCACTGCGGAGGAAGCTGCAGCAGCCCTTGGGTTCACCATTTATCGGACTAAGGAGATGGCGAACCTCATCGAATGGATGCGGAAGTATAACGAAACCGCCGCCGAGGGGAATGACCTTCGCTTTTACGGCTTCGACATGCAGCGCTGTGAGTACAACTACCGATATCTGCTGGAAGCCGCAAAGGCATACGCGTTGCCGACGTCGGATCTGGAGAAGTTGTGGGACAAGTCAACAGACGGATTCTCAGCGTCTTACACTTCCGACCAAAAAGAGAAAGTGATTAAGCAGGTAAAGCAGGAATTATTGCAGTTGAACGACTCAACGACAGTGCAGGCGGTGCATTTCGCGGATGTGCTGCTCCAAAACATCGCCATCGGGAAAGTTATGGACGACATGTCGAAAGGAGTTGTGCTACGCGACTCAATGATGTTTGTGAACACGCACTGGATTATGGCGCAGGAGGAAGCCCGCGGCAACGAGTGCATCTTCATCACGGGACATAACGGCCACATTCAGAACGTCCACGACTACGGCAAAGAGGGCAAGGCCTTGGGAGCACTGCTGTTCGAAGAACTCGGGGAGGCCTATTTCGCCATCGGCACCGACTTCTACAAAGCGCGGGTCAGTCTGCCGAAACTCACCAACAAAATGAAGCGGAGAAACCACACCTTCTTTTCCCGCGATCCGCTGGCTGAAGCCGCCAAAAAATGCGGATATAAAACCTGCTGGCTCGATTTCAACACGATCCCAGAGGGCACCAGCTTGTTTTATCGGGTGTCGGAATACACTTGGATGGGCGATGTGGGCGAAGGCTACAATCCCATGATGGCCATTTTCCCGATGGCCTATCGCGATTGGGTTTCCCCCGCCAAACTTTACGACGGCGTGATTCTCGTGACGAATGCACACCCGATCGAGATTTTTCATTAAAACAAACTACAAATTAATATGGAAAAAAAACAACAATTTTGTCAGAGCTGCGGAATGCCGCTCACCCCGGAAATTCTCGGTACCAACGCCGACGGCAGCAAGAACCAGGAATACTGCATCTATTGCTACAAAGACGGTGCCTTCACCGGCGACTTCACCATGGAGGAGATGGTGGAATTCTGCGCGCAGTTCGTAGAAGAGTACAACAAAAATACCGGTCAAAACCTCAGTCGTGAAGAGTACAAGGGCGTGCTTCGTCAGTATTACCCCAATCTGAAACGTTGGCAGCTGCCCGCCGACCAACTGCCGCACGCCACTTCGCCCATCAAGCAACAGCTTATCGATGAGGTCAATACACTGGGCATCAAGGATATGCCGCGCATCGATAACCTCTTCGTGCTGCAAGGTTCGTTCGTCAACATGGAGTATGTCATCAACGGCAACAAGGTGAAACTCCTCAACGACAACGCTACCTACTGGGGCAATCAGGTCGAAAAACAGGGCGCAAACGGTCGCTGTTTCGGAATTGCCTGCGATGAGCACCACATTCTCGTGAGCGAATACGGCAAGGACGGTGCGGATGCGGAGTTGGTGGTGTTTATGCGAAGATAAAGAAGTTGCGCAAATAATAATTTATGTACATTTGCCGCGTAAAATATTGGCTTTATGACAAAGCGCAAATTTGTTGCGGCAATAGACTCTTTCAAGGGTTGTCTGACCTCTCGGGAGGCCAATCAGGCGGCAGCGGAGGGGATTGGAAGCATCTATCCCGATGCCGAGATTGTGCAGGTGCCCGTCAGTGACGGCGGCGAGGGCTTCGTGGAGGCTTTCCATTCTGCCATTGGCGGTGATATTCAAGAGCTTACGGTGAATGATCCGCTGATGCGCCCCGTTGTGGCACACTACCTGCTGAAAGACTCCACCGCCGTTATCGAAATGGCTCAGGCCAGCGGACTGCCTCTGTTGAAGAATGAGGAGCGTAACCCATTGATAGCCACCAGCTACGGTACAGGCGAGTTAGTTGTGGATGCTGTCCGCAAAGGCGCGGAACACATCATCGTGGGACTTGGCGGTAGCGCCACCAGCGATGCCGGCATCGGGATGATTCGTGCTTTAGTGGATGCTTTCACGAAAAATGGCACGTGGGACGACATCACGGAGCTGAAACATGTCCGTTTTACCATAGCTTCCGATGTGAAAAATCCGTTATGCGGCGAGAATGGCGCGGCCCACGTGTTCGGTCCGCAGAAAGGTGCCGCTCCGGAAGATGTGCTCATGTTGGACAACCGAGCCAAGCGGTTTGCCGAAGCTTCTGCCAAGCATTTCGGCTACGATTGCTCCAATATAGAGGGTGCGGGTGCTGCCGGCGGACTGGGCTATGCCTTCCTGCAATACATGGGTGCCGAGTGCAAGTCCGGCATCCAGCTGTTGCTCGAAACCATCCATTTCGATGAGATGGTCAAGGATGCCGACCTGGTCATTACGGGCGAGGGTTCTTCCGACCGTCAGACGCTGATGGGCAAGCTCCCCGTGGGCATTTTGGAGCAATCGGGCAATACGCCTGTCTGTCTGATCGCAGGGCGCATCAGTGACCGCGAACAGCTGCTGAAGGCGGGTTTCGCTTACGTGGAGTGCATCAATCCTGCTGGCATCACGCTGGAAGAGGCGATGCGCAAGGAGGTGGCGATGCGGAATATCAATGACACTGTTGGACGTGTGTTACAAATGAAAAAAACAGCAATATGAAAAGATATATCATCATTTTGGCATTGGTGATTTTGGCTTTCAGCGGCTGCCGCAAAGATGCCGACTATTTTCCCTATATTGGCGAGACCAGTGATTTGGCCTACGACAGCTACTCCACCCAATTCGAGTACTTATGGAAGTGCATCAGCTCGGGCTATGTGTTCTGGGACGTGGATGAGACGGACTGGGATGCGGTTTACGACGAGTACATGCCTAAATTCCAGGCTTTGGATGCCAAACACAATGCCGGACAGGATGTGACCCTTGCGGAGTTGGAGACATTATATGTGGGTGCGATGGGCGGTTTAAAAGATCATCACTTGTTGATTAAGATGAAGAATCTGTTCCCCTCGCCCAACGATGTTGATCAGTTTTTTAAAATCAGGCCTGGATCTATAGAAGCGGATAAAAGAGATTATTACATCGAGTCAATAGACGATGAGTATGAACATCTCATCGAATTTCTAGACAATTTAGACACGCACTACAATCTTGAGGTACACGAAACGGCAATAGGTATAGATGAAGGTGAAGAGGTGCTCTATCATTATTGTCTTTTCGTCCTTCCCGACGGGCGCAAAATTCCATATCTTTGGCAATCGTTGGCGGCTATCACCCCTATCATGGAATCGTTGGGCGGTTCTGATGTTTCCAGCGCGGCTGCAGCCGTTATCGACCATTGGTTGACGGCCATCAAGGAGACACCCCGGGAGCAGCTGGCAGGCATCATCCTCGACAACAGATGCAACACCGGCGGTTATCAGGATGATCTTGACTATTTGGTTGGCTCGTTTATCAACCAGAAGACCGAATTTTGCAAATCGCGTTATAAGGAGGGTCCCGGCAGGTTGGAATACTCCGCGTGGACGCCTAATTACCTCGAACCGCAAAGTCGCTACCACCGCGACCTCACTGCGGAGAACATTCCATACGTTGTCATTTGCGACCTCTATTCAATAAGCATGGGCGAGGCGGAAGCTGAAGTTATAAAAGCTTTGCTTCCAACGAGTTATATTGTAGGCGAGCGCACTTTTGGCGCCACCGGTGCCCTGCAATCCGAATCCTACATTGACCTCTCCTACGGCGGTCCCTTTGGCGACTATGATAACGGGCCTCATTATATCTACACGGCAACGTTCGAGTGCGCAACGAATGGAAAAGTGCTCGAAGGCATTGGCATCACCCCTGACTTGGAGGTACTTCGCAAAAACTATAACGGCGACTTCAAACCACAGCTGGATGCCGCCATCAACTACATCCAAAGCAGGCATTGATCACCTGCAAATAGGCCATCAAGCAACAATAAAATAGATTAAAAATGAAAAAAGAGATACAACCCCAAGAGACCAAACGGGCGTTTGCCTTTGAAATGTGGATGAAGTCGCCGATGCCTATGGTGACGCTCACCAAAACCTTTGACGTGAGCCGTATCTATAAGACTTCAAAGCGAAAAAACCTGAAATTCAACATGTTGCTATGCTGGTGCATCGGCAAGGCGGCCAGTGGGATGGAGGAATTCTACCTATTACCCGAACAGGGCAAAATGTACCGCTACGACCGTCTGGCTCTTAACGTAATTGTGGACAACAAAGAGGGCGGCATCAACTCGTGTGACATTCCATTTTCTGAAGATTTGCAGCAGTTCAACCGCAACTACCTGGAGTTGACCTCCAAAGCGGCGTCGGAATGCACGAGCAGCTTCCTTGAGGATTACATCATTGTCGGGACGTCGGCGATGGTTCAAACGGAGCTCGACTGTTTCGTCAACCAGTACACCGAAAAATTCCTCAACCCGTTGGTGATGTGGGGCAAATACCGCAAAAGCTGGTTCAAGGCACTGTTGCCGGTCTCGTTTCAGTTCCACCACGTGCAGATGGACGGCGGCGACGCAGCACGGTTTTTGGAGCGGCTGCAGCAAACCATCCACTCTCTATGAAGCTGATCAAAAAATACCGTTTCGGTTTTGACCTTTGGGGACTCCTCCTCTTTCTGTTGGTGATGCTCCCGAACTTCATCTGGTTTGCCGTTCCCGCGCCAAACGACGTATTAAGGGCAGAATCAGTCACGCCGATAGTGGATGTCATTGCTTCCATTTGCCAAGTTCTGACCGTTGCGTGCCTCTGCTTTCTTCTCAACGAAGAGAGGGGCAAACTACGTTTCTCGCCGTTAGTTATTGCTGCAGTTATCTGTGTTGCAGTCTATTACCTCGGCTGGGCGTTGTACTATTCCGGTATCGCCAGCTCTTGGGTCATCCTCCTGCTGACCCTCCCGCCGTGCCTATCGTTCATCCTTTTCGCCGCCGACCGCAAAAACCTCCCAGCGGTGTTCTTCGCAGTGGTGTTTGCGGTGGGGCATTTGGTGTTTGGGGTGGTGAATTTTGTGGTATGAGGAGAATGGGAATGTTAATGTTTCAAGGTGGGCTGAGATGATTGGCCTGAGGCTAAAAAGCACAAAAGATAGTGTGTTACAAAAAGTTGTATCTTTGCAGTCTAATTCACGCGCAAAAAGATTGCGCGTTGCGACTCTACTTTTGCATCCGAATCAAATAAAACATCGTTATGCCAGCCAATAAAAATGCAGTCACACGATACTATATAATTGACAAGTTGCTTGCCAACCGCTATAGGAATTATTCTGTTTCCGAAATCCGCGAATTGGTAAATGAGGAACTGGAAGAAATGGGATTTGATCCTGTTAGTATTCGCACAATCCAATATGACATCAACTATATTGAAAACGATGGCCCATTTCTTGCAGATATTGAGCATTATCAGATTGATGTGGTCAGCAAAAATCATCCTGATCTTACGGTGAAAAAAGAATGCTTGCGTTATGCAGACCCATCGTTCTCCATCTTTAAGAAACCATTGACCGAAGATGAGAAGTATCTGCTATCAGAGGCATTGTCTTTGCTGGGGCAATTCGATGGTCTTCCGAATCTTGACGGATTAGAGAAGTTGAAAGGCAGCTTGAATCTTAAAGAAAAGTGCCAAATCGTCTCTTTTACCAAGAATCCGTTGGAGAACTCAACTCTGTTCGGAGAGCTTTTTACCGCTATCTCTCAGCAACAGGTGTTGAAACTCCATTATCATACCTTTGATGCGCTCGACAATGTGAAACAAGTGATCATTCATCCACACTTGTTGAAAGAGTACAATCGCAGATGGTATCTCTTTGGCTCTTCGGAGGATACTGGTAGGTTGCTCAACTTCAGGTTGGATCAGATTGACCAATTCGATATGCTGTCAAGTCATCAATATATCCCATACCCAGGAAACCTGAATGAGCGTTTTGAGGATATTATTGGGGTTTCCCTTTATGACGACAGACATTTGCAAACCATTATCTTCTGGGTAAGCGACTATTCCAATAACTATGTCGCCACCAAGCCCTTACACGAATCGCAACGCCATTATCGTGGAGAGAGAGAGGCAGAGTTGCGTCAGCAGTACCCAATGCTAAAAGGAGGTTGCTTTTTCTCTATCGAATGCATCGAGAACTACGAACTTATCAGGGAGTTGACATCTTTTGGGAAAGAGTTGATTGTACTCTCTCCTAACAATATCCAACAGAAAGTGAAAGACCACATAGCAGCTCAATTTCAAGCATACCAATCTTTGGAATAGCTTTTTTCGTATTTTTGCATTTCACTAAACCAATAACAAAATGACTGAAAAACCGACATTTACATTCCGAGAGAAGATGACCACCGACGAAGGTTACGTACAATGGATGGCTGACATCAAGCAGCGTTTTCGCCAAAGCCAAGTAAAGGCGTCCGTCCATGTAAACACCGCCATGCTTGAGTTTTATTGGAGCGTAGGCCGTGATTTGGTGGCGCTTCGGGCAGAAGATCGCTGGGGCGCAGGTGTGGTAAAACAGTTTGCCCTTGACATGCGACAGGCCTTCCCTGGTGAAACGGGCTTTTCATACTCTAATGTGAAATACATGAAACAGTGGTACTCATATTATTATGAGAGAGTTACAAAAAGTCAACTACCCATTGGCCTAATTGGTCACCAAGCTGGTGACGAAAAAGGCCAGCAACTTGCTGGCCAAATTGAAGCTCTGAAAAAAAGCCAGCAACCTGCTGGCCAAATTGAAGGTGTGGAAAAAAGCCACCAACCGAGTGGTCAATTAGAGATGCCTGAGATCTTTGGCAGAATACCCTGGTTTCACCATGTCCATATCATCTCCAAATGCCACTCTCTTGATGAAGCTCTGTTCTATATTAACAGGGTTGTGGAAGAGGGCTGGAGTCGCAGCAGACTTGAAGACCAAGTGGCAGCCAATTTGTTCGGAAGTCAAGGTGCAGCACTCACCAACTTTGAGCATACATTGCCCGCATCACAGAGCCAATTGGCCAAAGAATTGCTGAAAGATCCCTATCATTTTGAATTCCTATCCATGAAAGAAGAATACGAAGAACAGGACCTTGAAGATGCGTTGGTGTCTAATATCACGCGATTTCTGATGGAGTTAGGCCAGGGCTTTTCGTATGTAGGCCGTCAGATGGAGTTGCAAATGCCCGGAGGACAGACCTTCTTTCCTGACCTGCTGTTCTATCACATACCCCAGCACCGTTATGTGGTTGTCGAATTGAAGGTGGTGAAATTCATCCCCGAGTTTGCCGGCAAACTGAATTTCTATGTGACCGCTATCGACGAGTTAATGCGTGGCGCAGGTGACAATCCGACCGTGGGCTTGCTTATTTGCAAATCGACTGACAAAACCGTTGTGGAATGGTCTCTGCGCGACATCAACAAGCCCCTTGGCGTATCCACTTACCAGTTGGAAGAAGTGGTGGAGCGCACGGTGAAAGAACTGGAGGAAAGGAAAAAAGAGGGTTCGCGCAAATAAGTTGCGCGAGGCGGTTGTGTTTTTGCAGGCGAAAGTTTTCTCTCTTTTTTGCTTGCAAATTCCATTTTTTTGTATTTTTGCTCATCACGTGATTTGAATAAAATTAAAAATATTAAAAAAGAAGATGATATGAACGCACTTGAAACTATGATTCCATATTGTGGAAATTGTTCACGTAAAATAAAGAAAGGAGGTCTTGCTAAAGATGAGTTTTATTGTGATGTTGTCATTGATACTCCGCTGAAAGGAATGGTTAATTCAGATACTGATGGAACACATTGTGTGGAAATGGGAATTTATGAACCAATTCAACAAGAAGCATAATATGCTTGAAAAAGTTAAGGGATAATATAAACAATTAAACTATACTGAATTATGGAAGAAAAAACAGGCTTGTTTAAATTAGGATTTGTGAAAAATCTAAAACGTAATGAGAATGGGCAGAATTGCATCTCAATATTGTCTAAATTAATCGGTCGCGAAATACAGTTGGATGAGATTAATGCATTTATAGATTCTGATGATTTTAATCTTGACTACATTGACAAAGAGGGGAACATTTCAGATAAAGAATCTTCTTCGGAATTACGATTCAAGTTACCATGGTTGGATGTAAAAGGGAATGTCATATATGGTTGTTTTATAAAGAATGGTTCCATTTTTGTTGGTGTTACATGGAGAAATGATATAGGCATAAATAGATACAAATATGGATATATAGATCCAACATGTTGGGGAAAACTAAAATCTATTTGTGGCCAAGAGATAACTGAAAGTAATATTCGAAATTTTATTTCCTCAAGTATTGATTATTACAATGGTGCGGGTTATACGAAATTCTCTGATGGCACAGAAGTGACTTTCGAAAAAGGAAAATTCATCAAGTTTAATACAAGTATTTTTGTAAATGGTGAAAGATTAGTTGGATGGTTTACAAAAAATATACGAGGACGTTTTGAGGGAATTAGTTGGGGAACGGAAAATGATTTCAAAGCCGCTCAAGATTTAAGAGAGCAGTTCTTCGTGGGACGTATGGCCTTTGATTCTATAGAGAAATGCAATATCTTTTTGGAAGAACTAAAGGGAAAAATCATTCCAGAGCCTTGGGAGTACAAACGTAAGAAAGATGATGCTTTTAAAAACCCAATATTGAAGTCATATTTACAGTTTGAATTGGACAGACTTTTCTATGAGCAGGATGTGTTAAACTATCCTGATAGGATAATAACCAACGAAAGCAATAGTAAAGTATGGTTCAATACAAATCTTATTAATATATACGGAAAAGAATTGTTTCTAGTTGGCACTCTTTTAGAAATATCTAATAAGATATATATAAGCGAGCCTAAAATACAACCATCCATTAGGGAAATGAGGTTGATGGGGTTTCGTTCATCAAAAAAGCCCTTACCACCGGAGTTTTTCAAGGATATAAATGAAATTTATTTCCATTGGGACTGGGAGATAGATTTAGACATAATAAAATCCGAACATATCATAGGAGATCGTAAGGAAAGATTTCCGGAAAAATACCATAATATGACAACGGATTCTTTGGGTCGTACACTGGATACTGCAATAGAACTAGCAAGAAGTATTGCACAACGAAACTATAAGTTTATCGTACCGATGTACTATCCTACAAAAAATAGAATCCAGTTGTTAATGCCGATATATTTAGAAAACTCATATTCCGGCAAACCGGATTTTGCGTTAGTGTTAACTCCCCATCCAAATGAAAAGTTGTACACTCCTGAGACAATATTAGGATTAGATGAAGTTTATCAGGATGCGCGGTTAATAGCAAAGCCTGAAGAATCTTGGCTTAATCCTGAAATGTTATAATATGGTGTTAATAGATTACTTTTAATCTCGTGATCATCAAAAACAATTTGCCATATGACAGTTAATTAAACCTATTTCATTCATAGAGTATTTGTAAATCCTCACCAGGAATATCACATACTTTTTTCCCGTTCTCATCAAGCAACTCTTTGTTTCCTAAAGATGAAGTATAATTGAGAATAGGACTATCTGCTAACATTGATTTCAATATTTTGAATTCAGATGACTCTTTATAATCGTATATTTTTGGCAAGCAAAGAATAACGGCGATTAATGCGTCATCCCAATAAAGGTGTTTCTCATTTTTATCGTCTTCTTTGATCAAAACCCTAAGTTCTTGTTCATATTCCCAGTCAAGAGATTTGGTGAAAAAAATGTCCTCAAGATTATCTTCTATATATTTTTCTACTGCTTCTTGAGAATCTCCCTCCGTGAATACTGCATTTGAAAAATTAGGCAAATAATTGATTGAAGCAATTTTTGCTTTTTCACCAAATTGTTCAACAACCCTTTGTGATAACTTGTCTTTATCAAAAACCAAACATGCACCATTACCTCCTTGGGCATAGTGCCCCCATAAAGGATCAATCTTAAAGCCGCGGTGCGAAGGATTGTCTAAAGTAAGACTGATAGATTGATATTTTGACAACGCATCACTTATAATATCGGCCGGGATCATACCATAAACATCTCTTTTAACCTCTGCAATATCATTCATGTTTTCAAAGAGCCCAAATTTCAAAGTTTTGGTCGCAATGATCCTCAACGCAGATTCAAATTTTGTAAAATGAAACACATGTTTACCTGAAAACACCATAAATGGATTCATATCTTAAAGTTTTTGTTGTTGCAAAGATAACATTTTTGCCCGAACTCGTTTACGGTAAATTGAGATAATATGTTTTTTCTATTCACGCAAATTGGCTGCGCGTGGCGGTTGTACTTTTGCACCCGAAAAAGACGACACGCCAGTATGGAGAATACAGAAACATCATTCGACGAAACAAACATTGAGCAACAAAAGGCTTTTAACCTTGTGGCAAACACTAACACCAGCCTGTTTATCACTGGTAAGGCTGGTACGGGTAAAACCACTTTTGTGAAGAGAATCCAAAAGGAAATCAACAAAAACTTTCTGGTTCTTGCCCCCACAGGTATAGCCGCACTCAATGTCGGAGGTCAAACGATGCATTCTTGTTTTGGTTTTCCGTTGGAGATTATTGGCCCTACAACTCACATGGAAGTGTCGTTGGCGAAAAGACGAGTGTTGGAAAATACAGATACCATTATCATTGATGAGGCATCAATGGTGAGAGCCGACATGGTGGACGGTATGGATAGATTTCTCAGGTCTTTAACCTATTCGCATTTGCCCTTCGGAGGCAAGCAGGTTGTATTTGTAGGTGATTTATTCCAATTACCGCCAGTATATAAGCAGGGTACAGCAGATGAAGATATGCTCCGTGACTTATATGGGAATGGCACCCCTTATTTTTACAAGGCGTATGCACTAAAACGAATGAATCTGCCCAAAATAGAGTTTCAGAAGGTGTATCGTCAGAAAGATCAGCCATTCTTGGATATTTTGGACCGTATGCGTGTGGGCGAAAATATTCAAGAGGATTTTGAAATCATCAATGAGCATGTAAGTTCTGATGACAAAGTGGGCGATTATTCGGTAACCCTGACGGCATATAATCGAATTGCGGAAAGCATTAACGAGATGAGGCTAGACGAGATAGAAGCAGAGGAATACTGCTATGAGGGTGATTTGGAAGGGAAATTCAAGATGCAAGATGCTCCTGTGCCAGTTAATCTGAAGCTGAAGGTCGGCGCACAGGTCATCTTTTGTCGCAATGATTATCCAAGAGGTGTGGTTAACGGCACCATTGCCATAGTGAGTAAATTGACCGATGACCAAATTGTTGTAGCCTTGGAAAACGGCGAAAAAGTCAATGTGGGAAAAATGGTATGGGAAAGCAAGGAAAGTGTGTATAACAGCGAAAACCGTAAGGTTGAGTCGAAAGTTGTGGGACGTTTTACACAATATCCTTTGAAACTGGCTTGGGCTATTACCATACACAAGTCGCAAGGAATGACATTTGACCGTATGCATTATGATTTGACACGAGGAACTTTCGCTCCCGGGCAAGCATACGTGGCCATCAGCCGAATGCGCTCGTTGGAGGGGCTTACATTGAGTAACAAGTTGTGCTCGTGCCATATCAAGCAAAATGCAGAGATTAAGGCTTTTGCCAATTCGTTCAACGATGTGCCGATGATAGATGAGGAGTACAAATTCGGCAAGGAGTTTGCCACATGTTTTAATGATCACGACTATGATGGTGCTGCTCAAGTGTGCATGAAACAAGTCATTGCCAAAATCAAGAGCGGAGAATACAGAAATGCTGCCCTCGTCGCCAAACGGATGTTCGATGTGATGCTTGACGATGAATGTCTGCATGATGCCACAAAGAATGTTCCATTGCTAAAAGATTGCAGCATGACTTGTGACTTTTTGAATGCGGTGTTGTGCCTCTACGGAGGGCGATATGAGGAAGCTATAGGGTATTCGGATATTGTGTTTGACAAAAAGACGGCACAAAAAAAGAGTCCCTGTCTTGAAGGTTTGTTTATCAAAGCTAAAGCATTGTATCGTTTGGAACGATATGAAGAAGCTGACAATATGGCTAAATATATCCGAGAAATTTCAACCAATTCGGATGAAAAGATGGTAATTGACAAGAAACAGTATTTGTTTGAAGCTCAACTCAATCAAAAACTTGGTCGTTCAAATCTTGAAATTTGCCGACATCTGGTAAAGCTCTGTCCTGAGTATTTGCCCGCATACATGATGATTCGCAAAGAAGCATTTGCTAACGACCTACATGTTGAAATAGACGAGGAAGAAGAGAAAAACGCTTTTGTTTTAGCTTTCAACGATAAAACTGTTTCTGATACGGACTTTGAAAAGCAACTTAAAGAGGCAGATAAAACCAGTTCCGAGTTTCAGAAGTTTAGTCGAAGAGCACGGAGAATTAATGCGACAAAATAGATGTTTGTCTTAAATATCAACTCAAAATAATACAATTATGTACATTTTCGACAAAATTAAACAGTTACTAATTCCCATAACAAACGGAAAGTCTTACGACATCGAAAAAAACAAGTCAGGCACAAAAAGTAATCAGGATTTGTTAGAAGAAATCCAAAAGAGAATTCGTGAGCTTCAGAGAAGAGGGATTTAAAAATAACACAATATGAGGTTAAATTAGATCATGGTGTAATTCGCTAATCCAGGTTGTCACTTTTTGCCTAACGACTGATTCAAGTTGACGCCTACGCTACGCCTACCGCACAATTGCCGTAGGCTTACCGTTGGAGATTCCGCTCTCTTCGTTTGTGGAATGGTGGTAACACAAATCCGAAAACGCAAAACATTTGCAGGAGACTGGTGACCGGTGACCGGTTTTTTCAACTCTCGCTTAATCCCACTCACGAAATGCGCTTGCAAATGAAATTGACAATTGACAATTGACAGACGATGGTGAGTTTGTAGGCAACTGCGTCTCGCAGTTGTCTACAAAACGCGTTGCAAACGAAATTCACCGGTTACCGGTTACCCGTTCCTCCGGATTGTCCTTTCCTCATTTTCAAATTCATTTGCGTTAGATAGTCTTACCCAACTATTGTCTCGCGCTGACTTTTGTGCCGAGCAACTCCAAGGTAACTCCGATGTAAGTCTAATGTAACTCTAACCCACCCTTAACTCGCAAACCATTCCACCTTTTCTCCGCAAGGGGCCTCAAACTTTGTTATACGGGACAAGTTGACATATTCCTGATAGGTTTGACAATGTTCCTGAAAAAGTTGACAACCTATTTCAGTATAAGACACACGTCTCACGTCTCTAATCCCAAATCCTGACATTCCAATCACTTAATCACGAGTTACTTATATATAAGTATCTTTATTTGGCGGGACGCTGAAACCGTTGTATTTTTGCCGTCGGAAATTTGCATGAATACTCGCGGCTTTCCAAGCGTTCTTTGACGTACTGAATGATTAATTTGCCACATTTCACCGGTGGTCGGTGAATGATGTTTCAATAGAATTTTTTATAATTTTGCAGCGTGAAGAAGTAAAAAACAGAAGTTCCCAAAACGTTTTATAAAAGGAGCCCCTATGAACATCCTAATCCTTTCCGGCAGTCCGCGCAAAAACGGCAACACCGACCTGTTGGTAGAAGCCTTTTCCAAAGGCGCCTCAGAAAAGCACCATGTTGAGGTTGTTTCAGTGCATGATTACACAGTGTATCCGTGCATGGGCTGCAACGCATGCTTCACGAGCGAGGGTAATGCTTGTGTGCAAAAGGACGACATGTCCGTTATATACAGCAAGTTAGCGAACGCTGACATGCTCGTCATTGCCTCGCCGGTCTATTTCTACGGTTTGAGTGCGCAGCTGAAGGCTGTCATCGACCGCTGCCACAATCCCATCCGCGACACTTTCCACATCCGGAAGGCCGCCCTCCTTTTGGTCGGCGCCGCCTCCCTGCCCGAGCTGTTCGACAGCATCCTCACCCAATACCGGCTCTGTCTCAACTTCTTCCACATTGAAGATGCGGGTCACGTACTCGTGCGCGGTGCGAATGAAAAGGGCGGCGTTCAGGGCACGAAAGCGCTGGAGGAGGCGGAGGAGTTGGGAAGATCAATAGCACAATAATCTTCACCCCTTCTCGTTTACCTTTCGTCTGAAACTCTATTTTTCAATGAACAATACTCTACACGTTATACTGAAAGTCCTGATGGTCGTCACGTGGGTTTTGATGATGGCGTGGTATATATCCCTACTTCTCACCCTCGTGCAGGCGTATCGCATGTATGGGAATGCGCCGATGGGTCAAATCTCATACCCTTCTCCGATGTTCGATATCTGCTGGGTGATGGGATTTTTCCATTTTCCTGTGCTGATTCTCTTGGGATTTCCTTTGAATCTTTGGAATATGGTCCATGAATTTAAGATCAAGAAGTTCAGCACCCTCTTGATTTCGGCATGTTACATTCTCCTTGCCGTGATATTCATTATCATTTGGGTTTACTTCTGTTCGTATATCGATTGATCTCATCTTGTTTTTCACCCCAACAATGAAACGGAAACTGTTTTGTGAAATATCACCTTTTACCTATCGTCTTTCGACGGAGAAGGAGATTCTGAAGCGGCATCTGAAGGATTTGTCCCAGAAGACCCTCTTTGCCAAAGAGCGGTCAACGAATGCATTGCCCGTGCTCATCTACCGGCACAACTCCCTTATCCGTCGTCGATTGGGCAACGTCAACATGCAGTTGCAGGAGAACAAGGCCACCAATTTGGCCTTGGCTGTGAAGCACATTGACGGGCTGCTGATTCGTCCCGGCGAGACCTTCTCCGTCTGGAAATGCATCGGCCGTACCACTAAGCGGAAGGGCTACAAAGAGGGGCTTACTATCGCGAAGGGGCAGCCGGCGCAAGGAATCGGAGGCGGGATGTGCCAGCTGTCGAACCTGGTCCACTGGATGGTGCTGCACAGCGAGCTGACCATCACGGAGCACCATCACCACGACGGTCTGGACCTTTTCCCCGACTTCGGCCGGCAGATTCCGTTCGGCACCGGTACCAGCATTTCGTACAACTACCTCGATTATCGGGTGAGAAACGATTCGGACAACACCTACCAGCTCCGGCTTTGGGTGGATGACGAATACTTGTGCGGTGAACTCCGCGCGACAAATCCTCAGCCCCACACCTTCCACATCCATATCGAGAACGAGCGTTTCACCTGCGAAGACGGAGTCGTTTATCGCAATGGCGAGGTCTATCGGGACACCCTCGACCCCGCCACCGGCCGCTGCCTCGACAGCCAACTCATTCGCACCAACCACGCCAAGGTAATGTACGATTGTCCGGAGGAATTGGTGGAGTAAGTCGTTAAGCGATTCTTTTTGTCAAAAGGCAACAGGGGAAAAGGCAACAGGCAACATGGAACAATCAAAGTCAATAGTCATAGTCAAAGTCAATAGTCAAAGAATAAAATCATGACCGAATTCAACAATCTCAAAGGACTCCGCTACAGCGAAGAATTGGTGGTGGAGCACAAAGACACCGCTGCCGTGTATGGCTCCGGTGCATTGGAAGTGTTTGCCACCCCCGCGATGATCGCCCTCATGGAGAAAACCTGCTTGATGGGTGTGTGCGATAAGATCGGCGAGGGTAACACCACCGTTGGCATTGCGGTGAATATCAAGCATTTGAAGGCTAGCCCCGTAGGTGCGACCATCCGCTGCGAAGCCGAACTCGTGGAGGTCGATCGTCGCCGTCTGGTTTTCGAAGTGAAGTGCTTCGAGGGCGAAACGCTCGTCGGAGAAGGCATTCACGAACGCTTCGTCGTGGAGAGCGCGAAGTTTATGGCGAAATTAGTTTAAGGTTTAGGGTTTAAGGTTTAGAGTTTACTTTTTGATACCGAATACGCACCAGCGGATAAACGGAATCCTCCGCAAGCCTTCGTAAAGCAGTGGCGAGAGGGTGAAGACGGCGATGGTGAGGATGAGGTACATCGCTACGGGTGGCAGCTGAGTGTGGTAGAACATGATGCTTCCGATACTTGCAATAATCATATAATGAACGATATAGAAGCCGAAGCTGGATCGCGTCATGTAGCCGGCGAAGGTATTGGTACCGTCGAAGCGGGCATTAAACCAGCCCATCATCGCAAGACACATCAGCCAGCCGTAAAGGCAGTTGAGCGGACTGCTGAGGTACTCTGGCGTAGTGTTGTTCTCACCCCAAGTGGTGACGATGAGTGCGATGCCGGAGACGACCGCGCAGGCCATCAGCGGAATCCACGCCTTGCGCACCGCCTCTTGCAGTTCGTCGCGCGAGAAGATGAAATAGCCCATCAGGAAGGGAATCAGATAGAAGAACGGCTTGTAAAGATTGTAGAGACCGTCGGCGGATTCGGGACGCGGATTCATGATGAGGGTCTGCTCGCCAAGCCAGAAGAGGAGGCCGAGAAGGACAATCCAGAGAATTGAGAATTGAGAATTGAAAATTGAGAATTTTCGAGTGTCGGAATCATCAAATTGTGAAGCGGTTGATTTACTGGATTTTGCGGAACCTCTGATTTTCCGAATTAACAACAAGAGCAACGAAAATAGCCACAAATCCTGGATAAACCACAGCGGTCCGGTGCCGCTGATTACCCAGAGGAAATACAAGGCAGGCTGCTTTACGGAGGCCAGCGCGGTTTCTCGGGCTACCAAGGTGTTGAAGTAGCCGGTTATCCATTGGAATACAAAAAGACCGATAGTGCTGGGCACCAACAACTTGAGCGTCCTCGACTTGAACCACTCTTTCGCGGAATGCCTCTCTAACGAATAGCGTGAACTAATGCCCGCCAGCAGAAACAGCAACGGCATAAACCACGGGTAGAGGATGTACATCAGCACGTCCTGGTATTGCGGTCCGTCGCCGAAACCTCCCACCCCGCCGAACACACCTTTGTTGTTGTAAAAATAGATGACGTGGTAAAGCAGCACCAACAGCACCGTCACCCACCGCAAATTGTCAATCCAATGCTTCCTTATCATAATAAACCTGTAAACCTGTAAACGTGTAAACCTGTAAGCGTGTAAACCTGTAAACCTGTAAGCCTCTAAGCGTGTAAGCCCCTAAGCTTCTAAACTAATACTTCTCCACAAAATCCTTCACCAACTTGAAAATCGGCTCATACGTGACGAAAATCGCGTTCTCGTAGGTGTCGAACGTGGTGTGGTAATAGGGGAATGCGTCGCCGCTTTCGTTCTCGAAAAGGATGCTCGGCACGCCCTTTTCTGCAAAAGGATAGTGGTCGCTGTTGCCGGCTAACTCCCCGCGGTTCAGCCCTTTAAAGTATCTCTTTTCGCCATTGATTTTGTCGAATGTCGCGAAACCGCGGTCGGAGTTGGTCTCCACATACTGCACAGGGTTGTTGTCGCCGATCATGTCGATGTTGATGAGGAACTTGATCTGCTCCAGTGGCACGGTCGGATGCGCCACGTACCACTCAGAGCCGCGCAAACCGGCATCCTCGCCCGAGAAGGAAATGAAGTACATGTCGAATTCGGGACGGTTTTGGGCGTAATAGGCCGCGAGCGTCACGATGGCTGCGGTACCGGAGGCGTTGTCGTTGGCACCGGCGTAAAAGACCTTCTTGCCCAGGTTGCCAAGGTGGTCGTAGTGCGCCGTGAAGACGAAGCAGCTGTCGTGCCGCTTGCCCTCCACCTTGGCGATGACGTTGAAGAGTTTGTAGTCCTTCAGGAATTTGTTTTCGATGTTGACGGTGATGCTCTGCGCGTCTTTCGGGAAATTGGAGGTGGCCCAGATAACGGGTTTGCCCATGATTTTCTCCCCGTAAGCCTTATAGAACTTGAGATGCGGCTCCCACGTCTGGATCATGCCGGCGTTGGTACAACCCTCCTTGCCCCAAATTTTCTTGAAGTCTTGATAATGGCTATATGAGAAAAAGAAGTCACACACCACGAAGCAGTCCTTGTACTCGGGCTTTGCGAGGTCGGCGAACATCTTCTCGGCATCGTAGTTGTTCGTGTCCACGTAATAGAGTTTGTAGGTACCGCTTACTCCCGGCGAGTATTCGCGCATGGAGAAATCGATGCCCGCGATCAGCGGACGACCATCGACAGACATCTCCATTTTTCCGGGGAAGGTGTTGATGTTGATGGTGAACGGTTGGCACACCACCTCATCGACGCCCGCCTTTTTGTACTCCTTTTCCAGATATTTCCCCGCTTTGTTGGCACCGCCGTAGGCATAGCCGCGCCCTTGGTATTTCGCGGAGGTCAGCTCCTTGAGCACCTGTTTGTAATGATCTAGGTTCTGTGCTTGCAACGACATTCCCGGAATCATCGTCGCCATTATGAAAGCCAATGCTATGATAATCAATTTTTTCATCTTTTTCGAATTTTGAATTTCGGGGCAAAAATACAATCTATTTTGATAAATTATTTTCAAAAAACGGAATTATTTGACTATTGGATTCCAGGGGTTGCGCTTTGCTTACCCCTGGCTACCGAGATCTTGCCCCTACGGGGCTGCTTAATGAAAGATTTTATATTTTTGCGCTTTTAATTGAAATAACAATGAAAAAACTGACAACTTTTTGTGCGATAGTTCTCGCTTTGATTGTGATGATGGCTTTCACGAATGGAAAAACCACCGAACCTCCCGCACAGGTGGAAGGTCACTACGTTTATGTGCACGCTTTTGATTACGATTTGCAGGGTTACCACCTCGACGTGCATGAATCTGGCACAATGGATTTTTTCCCTGACGGTATCGCTATTGACTCCGCATCGCAGTTGTATTCAGTAATGATGGGGGATAGCGGTAAGGTGATTTACGTGTTTAACTATGTCAGTCCCAGCCACTGGCGTCTCGATGGTGAGGATTTCTACTTTTCCGGTATCAAGGAAAGTTTCCGAATGGAGTTAGTTGATTGCTCTTTTGTGGGTTGCGACTCGGCGCGTGTCGCTGAATTAGCGCAAGATATCATCAAGGTCGTAAGCGGAAGTATAGACTATAAGTACAAATTCCACTTGGATTCACTCACGGACAAGAAGATGCAATGGAGCTTCACCTACCGCGACGGCCACAGCGACACGTGGAAATTCTTTAGGGAACAGAACAGTCAATCGAAATAATGGATGAGAATATGCAGACAGCGTTTTTATACAATGAGATAAAAGCATAGTTCCTGGGTCTCCTTTACTTTTCGACAAGAAAATATGTAATTGTACTAAAAAAAATTATATTTTTGCCGCCTTTTTGGGTTAAGACCGTTTTTGGGACTGGGAAAGAGAGGTCTAACGTAAAAATAACTATTTTAGAACGAATTAAGTTGTATGAAGTCTCATATTCTTCGAAACAGATGCGCGCAATACAGAGCGCCGCAAGAGGCAAAAGCAAAGGGAATCTATCCATATTATAATGCGATAGAGTCGGAACAGAGCACGGTGGTGAAGATTCAAGGCAAGGATGTGCTGATGTTCAGCTCGAACAGCTACCTCGGTCTTTCGAACGACCCGCGTCTGAAAGAGGCCGCCAAAGCTGCCATCGACAAATACGGCACGAGCTGCTCCGGTTCGCGCTTTCTCAACGGCACTTTAGATATTCATGTTGAACTTGAGCAGAAGCTTGCCCAATTGGTGGGCAAGGACGATGCGCTGTGTTTCAGCACGGGCTTCCAGGTGAACTTAGGTGTGGTTTCCGCTCTGTGTGGCCGCCACGACTACCTGCTGCTCGACCGCCTCGACCATGCCTCCATCATCGAAGGCAGCCGTCTGGCGTTCGGCAAATCATTGAAATACACGCACAACGATATGGAGAGTCTGGAGAAGAGTCTGCAGCAATGCGACCCCGAAGCTGTCAAGCTGATTGTGGCCGACGGCGTGTTCTCCATGGAAGGCGACATTGTTCCATTGCCCGAAATGGTGGCGTTGGCGGAGAAATACGATGCCGAAATCATGCTCGACGATGCCCATTCTTTGGGCGTTTTGGGACATCAGGGAAGAGGCACGGCCGACCATTTCGGTCTGACCGACAAGGTGGACCTCATCATGGGCACCTTCTCGAAGTCATTCGGATCTCTGGGCGGTTTCATCGCTGCCGATGCCGACACTATCAATTTCTTGAAACATACTGCCCGCTCGCTGATTTTCAGCGCCAGCATGCCGCCATCCAACGTGGCTGCTGTGAGCAAGGCCATCGATATCATGTTGGACGAGCCAGAGCGCATTCAGCATCTTTGGGACGTGAGCAACTATGCTCGTAAGCAGTTCCAAGAGAGAGGTTTCGACACGGGTCGTAGCGAAACGCCCATCATTCCTCTGTTCGTGCGCAATTCCGAGAAGGCCTTTTGGCTTTGCGCCCGCTTGCTTGAGAATGGCGTTTTCGTTACGCCGGTCATCGCGCCCGCCGTGCCCGAAAACGACGTGCTGATTCGTTTTGCGCTGATGGCTACCCACACCTTCGATCAGGTGGATGAGGCTATCGACAAAATCACGAAGGCTTTCAAAGAAGCTGGAATCATATAAGCCATGGTTATTCTAATTACAGGCGTTTCGTCGGGTTTCGGTTTGGAAACCGCCCGACTGCTTTCACAGGAAGGTCACACCGTGTATGGAACGGTGCGTCGCGAAGTGGATCCGTTGCCTGGTGTGCATTACCTGAAGGTGGACGTCCGCGACCGAGAAGCGGTGAAAAACACTGTGCAACAAGTGGTTGAGAAGGAAGGTCGCATTGATGTGCTGGTTAACAACGCTGGCATGGGCATCGGCGGACCTGTGGAGTTTGCCACCGAAGAGGAAATCCGCGAACAGATGGACGCCAACTTCATGGGGTTAGTACACTTCGTGACGGCGGTGTTGCCCTATATGCGCCAGCAAGGAGAGGGCAAAATCATCGCGCTGAGCTCCATCGGAGGTGTGATGGGACTTCCGTTCCAAGGCTTCTATTCCGCCAGCAAGTTCGCCATCGAAGGCTATTGCGAAGCGTTGCGACTTGAAGTGCAACAATTTGGAATACAGGTTGTTGCGGTTCGCCCCGGCGACTTTTCCACGGGCTTCACTGCCAGTCGGAAAAAGACCGTCAACACCGAGGCGATGCAGGTCTACAAAACCTACGCCGAGTCGATGGGCAAAGTGGAGCACGACGAAACCGGCGGCTTGAAACCGCAGGTATTAGCTCGCAAAATCAGCCAGATCATCCGTAAAAAACATCCGCGTCACGGTTGCGTGGTGGCTTCGTTCGAGCAGCGCCTTTCGGTACTTCTCAAACGCATCCTGCCCGCCCGCTGGTTCGCGAAAATCCTCGGAAGTTATTATAAATTGTAAGAGGTAATGTTACAATGTTCCCGCGCTGTAGAGACGCGATTAATCGCGTCTCTACACGGTGTGGCATTTTACACGTGACGTTTATAGGCTCGGCGCCGCATGAACGGGTGTGTCTTGTAATCCCCGAACAGCGTCTGCACCTTGTAATTCTCCTCCAACTGCGGGTTCATGATGATGGTGTCGATACCCCGCTTGATGCAGTTCTCATGCAAATATTTGAACAGCAACAACGGAATTCCACATTGCTGATACTCAGGCATTACACCCATGATGAGCGCTTCCAAAGTATCATTCTTCTTCAACGCTCTCAGAATGTGAATGAAGCCAAAGGGGAAGAGGCGTCCGTTGGATTTTTTCACCGCTTTGGAGAGTGAAGGCACGCAGAAGAGGAATCCCACGGGCTCGTCTTTTTCGTTGACGGCCACCGCCACGAAGTCTTTGTCCAAAATGGGCACGTAGGTCTTCAGATAGGCGGTTATCTGCTTGTCTGTCAGGGGTGAAAAACCGTGCAACGGAGCGAAAGCCTCGTTGTACATGTGGAAAATTTCCATGCCGTAACGCTTGCACATGTCTTTCATGTTGGTGGGTTGTACCACATGAACATGAGATCTCTCCTCCACCAGATGCACAAAACGGAACATAGACGGCAGCTCAGGACTCACCTCTGCGGTTCGCTGGGTCCAGTCCACATCTTTCACAAATCCGAATTTCTCCAACATAGGCCCATAGTAGGGGAAGTTGTAGAGGCAGGTGAACGGGCTCAGATGCTCGAAACCTTCCACCAGCAGGCCTTCCTTGTCCATGTCGGTGAAGCCCCAGGGACCGCGCATTTCGGTGCGCCCGTGCTGTTTTCCCCATTCGGCAACGGTGTCGATCAGGGCTTTCAGCACAGCCTCGTCTTCGATGAAATCGAGCCAACCGAAGCGGACCAGTTTCTGATCGTCGTCGGCCTTGTGGTTGATGATGGCGGCCACGCGACCCACGATCTCCTTGCCGCGAAAAGCCAAAAAGCAATCGGCTTCGCAGAAATCGTAGGCGCCGTTTTTCTCAGGATTGAAGGTGTCGTACTCGTCGCCTTCCAAAGCCGGCACCCAATTTTCGCAATTTTTATAAAGATGAAGCGGAAAAGTCACAAACTGCTTCAGCTGCTTGCGACTTTCCACTTTGACGATATTTATATCCATAACTTTCTATTAGTACAAAATCCCTTCAAAATGAACTTAGGCAACAGGAAATAGGCAAAAGTTACCCTCACTTTAACCTATAACCCTTAACCTTTAACCTTTTAAACCGTTGCGTGCGTACTGACGTAGTCAATCACTTCGCCAACAGTCTCGAATTTGGGTGTGCCTTCAAATTTGAATCCAAACTTGTTTTCGACCGCAAGACTAAGTAGCAGGATAGTGAGCGAGTCAAGGCCGACATCGCGGACCAATTGCGAATCCTCAGTGATGGTCGATAAGTCTTTTGAGGGTTTGATTTGAGCCAGGATTTCTTTCAATCCTTCAAAGATAGTTTCTCTTTCCATAAATTATTGATTACGTGAGACTTTCAGTGCTCCAGTGCGCTTGAAGTCTTCCTTGCGCACGGTGATTTTGCTGACTTGGTGCGTGCTCGGCAGCGTGGCGTTGACCTTGCCGACAAGATCCTTGAAGTAGGCTTCCACCTCTTCCCAAGACTCGTTGCCGAACTCTTCCATACGCGGCAGGATTTCGATGGCAATCACCTGACGGCCATCCATTTCGTCCTCTTTCACGAGGCAGTCGCGCAGCTTGTTGTCCTTGTAGAACGGCTCTTCGATAGTCTCGGGGCTGATGTTTTCACCGTTTGAGAGGATGATGAGGTTCTTGATGCGGCCTACAATATACATAAAGCCCTCTTCGTCAAAACGTACAAGGTCGCCGGTTTTAACCCAACCATCAGGCGTGAGCGTTTCCGCCGTCTTTTCGGGATCGCCGTAATATCCAAGGAATACGTTGTCGCCGCGGAACCACAATTCGCCGTCCACCACCTTGGCTTCTTGTTCAGGATATAGTTTACCGACAGATGTGGGTTTATCCTTTACGTCGATATTGCCGGTGGTGAGGTTAGCGCCTTCGGTCATGCCGTAACCGCCGAAAAGGTTGATGCCCAGTTCGTCGAATTCGCCGATGAGTTTCGGGGGCACGTTGGCCGCGCCGGAGATGATGACTTTCAACTCGCCGCCCAAGAAGGCTTTGCCGTACATCTTGATGAGACCCAGCAGGATTTCGCAGATGCCGGGAACGGCCACAATCATGGTAGGCCGGATGACAGGCAGCTTGCCGATGGTGTCTTTGGTGTTGCCGGCAGAATACCAGGAAGCGCCTTTATAGAGAACGGACAAGGTGCTGTAAATCAGGCCGAAAACGTGGCTGAGAGGCAGCACGCATGCGTAGCGGTGACAACCGAGTTGGTGTCCGGGAGCGTACACGCCGTTCAGTGCTCCACGCATCAAAGCACGATGGGGCAGAACTGCGCCTTTGGGTGCGCCGGTTGTGCCGCCCGTGAAGAAGATGGCAGCAGGATCGTTCTTGTCAACCGTGACCACAGGGGCGGTAAGGTCAGCCATATCCGAGATTGCGATGACTTTGCAAGGAGCTCCTTTCGCGGTCTCCATGAAAGCTTGTCCAGCAGCCAACACCTTGATACCGAACTTCATGCAGCAACCAACGACGGCTTCCGCAGGCAATTGGGCGGGCAGGTTGATGACGATGTAACCCGCAGAGGTGACAGCGAGGAACATCTCGACTGCATCCGGGGTGGAGTTGTCGAGAATAGCCACTTTGTCGCCTTTTTGCAGACCAAAGCTGTTGAGAAGTGCGCGTTTGCGTGCCACACGGTCGCAAACTTCGCGATAAGTATAGGTATTAACTGTATCGGAAAGGCAAGGCAGGTCGGACCATTTTTGCTCAATCCAGATTACAAATTCAGGGAGAGTGGGGATGTACTTCACCTGCGCGAGCTCCTCGGCAGGAAGCATAGACGGAAAATAATTATTTTCTTGCATATTGTTAAATAATTATACGTATTTTTGTGCAAAAATACCAAAATTATGTTTTGGTACGAAAAAAAAAACACTATTTTTGCACCGTCAATAATCAAAACCCCCGATAATATGGCAACGATTTATGATTTCAAAGCTCTAAATAATAAGGGCGCAGAGGTGGATTTCACCCAATATGAGGGCAAAGTCCTCATGATTGTTAACACCGCTTCCAAGTGCGGTTTCACTCCGCAATATGATGGACTTGAAGCACTTTATCAAAAGTACAAAGACCAAGGTTTAATCATCATCGGTTTTCCTTGCGACCAATTTGCCAACCAGGAGCCGGGTTCGGATGAGGAAATTGCGGAATTCTGCCGCCTCAACCACGGCGTGACCTTCCCGCTGATGAAAAAGATTGACGTCAACGGCAAGGAGGCGCATCCCATTTATGACTTCCTGAAAGAGCAGGCTCCGACTGAAGAGTATAAAGGCCTGAAAGCCAAAGCTTCCGCAGCGCTATTCAAAACCATCAGCAAGAGTGTGGAAAAGGATAGCGATATCAAGTGGAATTTTACCAAATTCCTCATTTCGCGTGACGGCAGCGTCATCAAGCGTTTCCCGCCTACCACCACGCCGGAGGAGATGGAGAAGGATCTGCAGGAACTGTTATAAACAGGATTATTTTCTTACGATAACGCTACCGCTACCTTGGTGAGTAGCAAGTATCAGCACTTCAGCGATTTGCACGTGAGCGGGCGCGTTGGCAGCGTAAACAGCCACATCGGCGATGTCGTCGCCGGTGAGCGGCTTGATGCCCTTATAGACGTTGGCAGCGCGCTCTGTATCACCGTGGAAACGGGTGTTGCTGAAGTTGGTCTCCACTAGACCAGGTTTGAGGTTCGTCACGCGGACGGCACTGTTCGCCACATCGATGCGCAGTCCGTCGGTGATGGTTTTCACCGCGGCTTTGGTAGCGCAATAGACATTGCCGTTGGCGTAAGCGGCATCGCCAGCCACAGAACCAACGTTGATGATGTGTCCGCGGTCGCGGGCTATCATACCCGGAACCACAAGGCGGGTCATCGTGAGCAGACCCTTGATGTTGGTGTCCACCATGGTGTCCCAATCGTCGTAACTGCCTTCATATTCGGGCTCTAAACCGAGCGCGAGGCCGGCGTTGTTGACCAGCACATCGATCTCCTGCCACTCTTTCGGCAGCGTGTTGATGCACTCCGTGGCCTTTTCGCGGTCGCGCACATCGAAAACCAGCGTCAGCACCTGCGTGCCTTTGTCGGTCAGCTCTTTGCGGATCTCTTCCAAACGTTGCGTATTACGACCCGTCAGGATTAGTTTGTCGCCATTGGCGGCGAATTTTCTGGCACAACCAAGGCCAATTCCGCTTGTTGCACCTGTGATCAATACGATTTTGTTCATAATCTATTATTTTTTTCAGTTATTTTCAAAAAACAGGTCGCAAAAGTACACAAATTATGAATATGCGAATATAAACGATATTGCCGCTGTAGAGACGCGATTAATCGCGTCTCTACAATGGCAGGGGAAAAAGCAACAAAAAAAGCACCTGCGAAAACAGGTGCCTTTCGTGTGGAGCGTATGAGAATCGAACTCACGACCTCTTGACTGCCAGTCAAACGCTCTAGCCAACTGAGCTAACGCCCCAGCGTTGATTGAAATCGGCGGCAAAAATACGATTTTTTTCGATTCACCCGACTTGGTTTTTGACTTTGATTAGCATATTGTGAGATACGGTTTTACAAGTTCCAAATATTCAGCGGTGTACTGTAGTGCTGCGTTTCGAATAGAAAATTGCGATTCCTTTTCTGGCTGCGGCGTGCGGCCGTATTCACGCACGATGCGGTAAACCGGCTTGTTTTCCGTCGGGCGGATCTGGACGGTTTTCCGACAATGCCATTTTCCGATGGTAAGCTGGTGAAATTCAGCCATTTCCATCGGAGGAAGAATCAGCGCGAAACGACCGTTTTCGGACAAAAGTGCGTCTACACCCTCCACCAACTCCGGAAACGAAAGCTGCCCGTCGCCGTGTTTGCTTTGTAACTTGCTTTTATCTTGTGGCTTAAGGTCTCCATGAAAAAAAGGCGGATTGCTGACAATCAAGTCAAAACGCGGGCTATTTTCTTGGTTTACAAAATCTTGCAACCGAATGTTTTCAAAGTGGAAACAGGAGGTTGGCAATAAGGAAAACTTTTCAGCATTTTCTTGCGCTTCAGCTACAGAAGCGGCGTCCACATCGATGCCGAAAATGGTCGGATTTTGTTGCTGCTCAGCCATTTGCTGCGCAATGCAGAAGGCAATCACGCCGCAACCGCAACCGATGTCGAGCACCGATTGGGCGGTTTCGGGATGCGTGAGCGCGGCTAACAGTACGGCATCGGTGCCGATTTTCAGCGTACTGCGCTCATGCTCTAAGTCAAACTGCTTGAAATGAAACATTTACGAGCAATAAACCTCTAATAGTTTGGCTTTGGGATCTGGGATGATGGTGAGGCGGTCCACCTCAGCGGGCACCAACACCACCTCGCCGGTTTCCAACCGCTCTTTGAAGTCGCCGGAGACGAGGAACGCGCTGCCTTCCAGACACATATAGATTACGAAAGAGTCTATTTGCACGAACGATTTCTCGACCTGCATGTCCATTTCCAGCATGTTGGTCTTGAAGAATGGCGAATGCACCAGCGTGACGGTTTTGTTCTTTTCTGGGGTGTATTTCACCTTGAAATCGCCCACGTTTTCCTCGAAATGGATAGCGTCAAGAGCTTCTTCGGTATGTAATTCGCGGCCGTTGCCGTTTTCGTCCACGCGGTTCCAGTCGAAAATGCGGAAGGTGATATCCGACGGTTGCTGGATTTCCGCCAATAGCACGCCTTTGCCGATAGCATGCACTGTGCCCGCGGGAATCATGAAGGTGTCGCCCGGCTTCACGGGATAGAATTTCAGCAGTGCCTCTAATGTGCCTGCTTCCACCGCACTTACATATTGTTGCTCCGTAACTTTCTGATTAAAACCCACATATAGGCCTGCACCTTCGTCTGCTTCTATGACGTGCCACATCTCGGTTTTGCCGTTCTGTCCATATTTTTCCTGTGCCAGCGTGTCGTCCGGATGCACCTGCACGGAGAGGTTGTCCTGCGCATCGATGAACTTGATGAGCAGCGGGAAACCGAGTCCGTACTTTTCGTAGTTTTTCTCACCCACCATGTCGGTAAGGTAGATTTCCATCAGCTCGTTGAGGTTGTTTTCGGCCAGAAAACCGTTGGAAACCACGGACTCATCGTCTACCAATCCGGAAACTTCCCAGCTTTCGCCGCAGTTTCGCATCGGACTGATTTTGTGTTTCAGAATGGTTTCGATTTTGTTGCCGCCCCAGATTTTTTCCTTCAGGATGGGCGTGAATTTCAAGGGATATAATGCTGACATATTACTGAACAGAATAATAGTTTCGGTTTTTTTGTTGATGCTCGGGCTTCACCTTGTCGGGGTTTGAACCGCGCACGTTTTTTTGGAACACCCATTTGCCCTCTTCTTCGATAAAACCCTGATTCAAACTCGATTCAGGCACCATATAGGCGGGCACGTTCTTCATCGATTCGTCCATCGGGATCAGTTCTTCGAAGATAATCATGTCGCAACGGATCCGTTTGTAGTCGAAGTCGCGCGTTTTGGGGTTGTATTTGCCAGTGCTGACAAGATATTCCTGGTTTTCGTAGTTGAGGTACATGGTAGCGTTTTTGGAGTATTCGAAGATGACCCGCGCTACCTTTTCGGTATAATTCTTGAAAACCCGTCCGCCGAAAATCGGGGTCATATCCTTGTTAAAATGCAGAATCTCAATGAGTTTCTGATTGGTAAAGAGGTCGTTGCCGTTCCAGCCGAGAAGCGTGTAATAGGTAGTGTTCTTATCCTTCACCGGGATCAGCTTGTAATAGACTGCGCCGTACCAGCGGTTGTGGTTGCCAATCAGCGTTTTAGGGTAGTCGATGTTCTGCCGTTTGTCGTACAGCGGGTAGATGACGTGCTTCTTTCGAGCTTCATTATAGACATGAATGAAGCCGAAATTCTCGATGTCGTAGTTGTTTTTGACCACATACCACGTGAAAATCTTGAAAACATTGTCGGGAGAGGCCAGAACGCTGAAATTATTCACCGAATCCCAGGTATATTTGAAGGCATCGGGCATCTGGAGCACCTTTTCCAATAGGGTCATAAAGTCCTCATTCAGAGCCAGTCGGGTGGTTTCGTCGCTTTCGGCCATCACTTGATCGCGCAGGTGGATGAGGCTGTCCTCCCACATACGGAATTCAGCCTTCTTTTGGGAGAAAGCCGTTGAGCAGCACATCAATGCCAGCGATAATATGACCGAAACTCGTTTCAACATCACAAAACAAACGGCAAAAATACAAAATATATTGCACTACCTTGCCGATTGAAGAACTTTTACGCGTGCGCAATCAAAAAGTTGCATTCCGCAAGTCTGAAACCTTTTGAAATATTTTGTATGTTTGCCACCGCGATGAGAAAGTGTGTTATAGCGATATTGTTGTCAACGGTTTGCCTCTCGGCATGGGCTCAGAACGCTGCGGATACGGTGGGGAAAAAACCGTTGAAGCCCCGATTTCTTTACAATGTGGATGCTGCCGCCTGGTTCGACAATAGGGAATACGAGAATCCGTATCAGATTGCGCAGACGCTGTTTGCGATTCGGCTTTCACCGGAAATTGGTGTGGGGTTGACGGACAAGGAGGGCGGCGAGCACCGTGTGATGGCGGGCGTTCACTACATCCAGCCGATGGGTGGCGATTGGCCGGATGTACGTTTCCACCCGACGGCTTACTATCAGTATAAATACAAGGGATTATCGCTCAATTTGGGTGCTATTCCCTACAAATATTTTATCCGCCAACTGCCTGATTTTATGCGTTATGACTCCATTGCTTACGCGCAACCTAACATTCAGGGCGCACTGTTGCAGTATGAGTCGCAACATGGCTTCGTGGAGGCGATGTGTGACTGGCGCGGGCTGAAAAGTTCCGAAAAACGTGAGATGTTCCGGGTAACTCTTGATGGCGAATATAGCTACCAAGGTTTTTTCCGCTATTTTGTAGGTGGCATAGGACAATTTAATCACAAATCGGGCATAAACTATAATAAAAACGCAAAAAAATGGCACGAGAGCGTGTGTGACGACATCTACCTCTCACCGAATATCGGCATTGACTTTTCGAGTCCTACTCCTCTGTGTACCTTGTCGTTACGTGCGAGTTACATCTACGGCTACCAAACGCAGCGGAAGTATAACATAGGGGTTCATGTGCATGGTTTTATGCTGGAATTTATGGCTAATTGGCGTTGGTTAGGGGTGAAAAACACCTTCTATTACGGCGATAATCTGATGCCGTTTTATGGACTTTATGGTTCCGATTTGAACCAAGGCGATCCGTTTTATCAGTCGCATATTTACAATCGCACCGATTTTTATGTATATCTTCTGCGTAAATCGTTCATCAACTGCTATTTTTCCTGGAATATGCACTGGGAGCACTTCGGCGGCTTGCAGCACCAGCAGCAGTTGATTGCGGTTTTCAGTTTAGACGGTCTCAAACAAGGAGGTTTGTTGCGTGGACTGTTTGATAAATAATTTAAAAATGTATCTTTGCCGCCGCGAGTTTTTGATATGAAAAACAGGACTTTTCTATATTTTTTGGCCAGGTGCCGGCGGTTTATTAAGAAGCATTTTAAGGACAGAACTACTGTCCTGATTCTCAGTGTGGTTATCGGAATGTTGGGAGCCGCTGCGGCCATTATCATCAAGAACTTGCTGCACTTCACCACCCAGCTGGTCAATCAGGCGTTTGCGGTGACCGACATCAACTACCTCTATCTGATTTTCCCGCCCATCGGTATCTTTCTCACACTCATGTTTGTGCGACGCGTGGTGCGCGACAACCTCAGCCACGGGGTGAGCATCGTGCTGAAGTCTATCTGCAAGAGCGATGGCATGTTACGTTTCCACAACGTCTATTCTTCGATGGTGGCGAGTGCCATTACAGTCGGGTTCGGCGGTTCTGTCGGTTTGGAGGCCCCGATTGTGCTCACCGGCAGCGCCATCGGTTCGAACGTGGCGCGGTTTTTCCACCTTAACACACGGCAGACCACGCTGTTGCTGGCGTGTGGCTCCACTGCCGCGATGGCTGCCATCTTTAAGGCGCCTATCGCCGCTTTGGTCTTCACTTTCGAAGTGCTGATGCTTGACCTGACGGGTAGCGCACTCCTTCCGTTGCTGCTCTCCGCCGCCACGGGTACGGTGATGTCCGTGCTCTTCCTCGGTCACGATGTGATGTTCACCATCAACGGCACGCAAGGTTTTTCAATCGAAAACATCCCGTTTTACATCATTTTAGGCGCGCTCAGCGGCTTTATCTCCGTCTATTTTTTGCGCACTTCGCGTTGGCTGGAAAAGCAGATGCGCAAGATCAAGAGGGTTTACGTGCGGGCGTTGGTCGGTTCGTTAGCGCTCTGTCTGCTCATCTACATCTTCCCGGCATTTTTCGGCGAAGGATACAACAACGTCAACGATTTGCTGCACGGCGAATGGATGGCCGTGTTCAACAACTCCCCTCTGTTGAAGCTGATGGGTCACGAAGGGTTGTTAGTGTTAGCGGTCATCGGCATCATCCTGATGAAAGTTTTCGCCACCACGTTTACCACGACGGCTGGCGGTGTGGGCGGCGTTTTCGCTCCAACACTCTTTATCGGCGCATTCACTGGTTTCCTGGTGGCGCACGTTGCCAACGTCTATCTGCACATCGAGCTGCCTTACGTCAACTTCATCCTCGCGGGTATGGCGGGCGTGATGACGGGCGTGATGCAGGCACCGCTCACGGCTATGTTCCTAATTGCCGAATCCTCAACGGGTTACACGCTGCTGATTCCGTTGATGATTACCGCCGCCTGCTCCTACCTCTGCGTGAATCCGTTTGAGAAATACTCTGTCTATACTCAACCGCTTGCTGAAAAAGACAACCTCAGAACCCACAACAAAGACAAATACGCGCTGCGCAAACTCCCTTGGCATCAGACCATTGACACCAATATTTTGACGATTCCCGTGCACAGTACGCTGCGCACCTACACCGACGTTATTGCCCAGTGCAAGCGCAATCTCTTCGTGGTCATTGATGAGAACAACCTATTCTCAGGGTTGCTTGTGATGGACGACCACCGCGATGTCATCTTCAAGCAGGAATTGTACGACAAACTGCACGTTGAGGACCTGATGATTGAGCCCGAGGAGTTCATCTATGATGACGACACTGCTGCCATCGTGCTGGAGAAATTTAAGCGCACCGGCAACTTCAACATGCCTGTCATCACCCGCGACCGCAAATACATCGGCTTCGTCTCAAAAGCGAAGTTTTTGACTGAGTATCAAACGTTTATTGCAGATAATTCGGAAGACTAATTTATGGAAATAATCAAAACCTCCATCGAAGGATTATTAATCATCGAGCCGACCGTGTTCAAAGATGATCGCGGTTATTTTTTCGAAAGTTATAACGAACAAAGATTCAAAGAGTTAGGAGTTATGGACGATTTCGTGCAAGACAACCAGTCGTGCTCGCAAAAGGGTGTGGTGCGTGGGTTGCATTTCCAGAAACCGCCGTACGCACAAGCTAAGCTCGTGCGCGTGTTGCGCGGTGCGTGCCTCGATTTCGCTGTGGACATCCGCAAGGGCAGTCCGACCTACGGCAAGTACGTCTCCACGCTGCTCACCGCCGAGAACTTCCGCCAGTTCTACATCCCTGCCGGCTTCGCGCACGGATTCGCTGCATTGGAAGACGACACCGTTTTCGCCTACAAGTGCTCGAACTTCTACAACAAGGCCTCCGAAGGCTGTATCTTGTTCAACGACAAGGATTTGAATATCGACTGGCAAGTAGAGAATCCGATTACCTCGGAGAAGGATATGTGCGGCGAGGCGTTCGCCACGTTCGATTCGCCGTTTGAATACTAACCTGAATTTCCCGTTTGTAGAGACGCACGGCCGTGCGTCTCTACAGGAGATTACCGTATCTCACACCATAAAAACCACACATTATGAAAAAACACCTCCTTCTGCTGCTGTTTTGCGGCCTGCTGTTGAACCTTTCCGCGCAAAAAGAAACCCTCTATTCCCCCAATAGACAAATTTTTGTGGAAATTGACGGTTCGTCTGGGCAACTTCAATACACCGTCTATACGTCTAATATAGGGCTCCCTTTTTTGAAGAATTGCAACATTGGTATAGAGTTGGATAATGGTACTGTGCTAGGCCGGAATCCAAAGGTGACAAAAACTGAGCGGAGGAGTGTTGATAAAGAAGTTGATGCGTTTTTTTATCGCAAGAACAAGGTTAAAGACCAATACAATGAGTTGGTGCTCAGTTTCAAAGGAAACTTTCAAGTCATTTTCCGCGCTTACAACTCTGGTGTTGCGTATCGTTTTGTGACCAAGATGAAGGATTCTGTTGTCGTGAAGTATGAGGTTGCGGAATTCAATTTTGTGAATGTTTTTTCGAGTGGTGACATTAGGGCACACATCCCATATATCAATAGGAAACCTGCGGAAAATGGAGATTTCTCAGAGCAATTTTGTACCTCTTTTGAGAATATCTATACCGACACGCTGCTTCGCGATATGGAAGACAACCGCCTGGCCTTTTTGCCCTTATTGGTCAGACAATCGTATTTCGATATTAGTGAAAGTGATTTGAGAAAAAGGGATTCTTTGCGCAGACGTTTCGCCGTCATCACCGAGGCCGACCTCCACGACTATCCCGGAATGTATCTCAAACATACCGAGGGCAATTCGATGATCGGATATTTTGCGCCGCTGCCGAAAACTTGGGAGCAGGGAGGACACAACAATCTGCAGTATGTCGTAAAAGAGCGCGAGAACTACATCGCCAAAACTGCCGGTACACGGGCATTTCCCTGGCGCGTGATCGCCATCACCACGGAGGATAAAGATTTGGCGGACAACGACCTCGTCTATCTGCTTTCTGAGTCGAGCAAAGTGGCTGACATTTCGTGGATTAAGCCCGGCAAGGTAGCTTGGGACTGGTGGAACAATTGGAATATCTGGGGTGTGGATTTCAAAGCGGGCATCAACAATGAGACCTACAAATACTACATCGATTTTGCCGCCGATAAGGGTATCGAATATGTGATTTTGGATGAAGGTTGGGCGGTGAACGGTGAGGCCGACCTCTTCCAAGTGGTGCCTGAAATCGACCTGCCGATGTTGGTGAAATACGCTGAATCAAAAGGAGTTGGCATCGTATTGTGGGCGGGTTATGCTGCGATGGACAAAGATATGGAGCGCGTCTGCAAGCACTATTCCGAGATGGGTGTGAAGGGGTTCAAGGTCGATTTCATGGACCGCGACGACCAGATTGTGGTGAACTTCTACGAACGGATGGCCGCAATGGCCGCCAAATACCACCTCTTCATCGACTTCCACGGGGCGTACAAACCGACGGGACTGAGCCGCACCTACCCGAATGTGCTGAACTATGAGGGCGTGTTCGGGTTGGAACAGTGCAAGTGGGTGGATAGCAAAACGGACATGGTGACGTATGAGGTCACGATTCCGTTTATCCGGATGCTGGCCGGTCCGATGGACTTTACGCAGGGGGCGATGCGCAACGGCGCGAAGTGGTGTTACTTCCCGAGCTGGAACGAGCCGATGAGTCAGGGTACACGCTGCCGACAATTAGCTGAGTACGTGATATTTGACGCACCATTCGCGATGTTGTGTGATGCGCCTACCGCCTATATGCAAGAACCCGAATGCACCGAGTTCATCGCCAAAGTGCCCACAGTGTGGGACGAAACCCGCATTTTGGACGGCAAAGTAGGGGAATATATCGTCACCGCCAAACGTAAAGGCGACACCTGGTACATCGGTGTCATTACTGACTGGAACGCCCGTACTATCTCAATAGACCTTAACAAGTTGGGTATCACTTCCGGCACTGTCACGATGTTCGTGGACGGTCCGAACGCCAAACGCAAAGGTATTGATTATCAGAAGAAAACGATGGCTGTTTCCGCAGACGGCAAGCTGACATTAGAGTTGGCTCCCGGCGGCGGTGCAGCGGTGATAGTGCAGTAGGATTCCCGTGAAAAAGCGGATTCGTTATTCTTACAATTCCACGGCTGGCCAACCGAAGTCCTGATAGTAGCGGGCTTTGCTGTTGAAGGTGCACCAATATTTCAGCTGTTCTTTCCGGACGGCTTCGCGGACATCTTGATTCGAGTGCATATTTTGGTAAACATCGTAATGTTTGCCGAAGATACGTTTGGCGCTGGCCTCGAAGCCGGCACCGTCCTCGGTCTGCTCGAACGAGGTTACCGTATATCCGTTGCCCTCCTTGTGCAAGGTCATCAGGCCCGAGTGGTTACCGCCGGAAACGGTCTTGAGGGTGTCGCCAACGAGGTTGTAGTTGAACACCCAGAAGTCGCCCCACACCAACGTGTTGTCGGCCTCTTTTTCCTCCGTGGAAACAATCATCAGAGAAGGGACGCAGACCTCACCTTGTGAATATTGGGAGCCAATCTCTTTCACCAGGTAGTCGCTGATGGCATCGCGT
>Ga0265300_10000060_pt1 | contig 123077 bp, 121 predicted proteins | sample AusTroGonzalo_MG_FD_193482 | JGI IMG/M metagenome (GOLD analysis project Ga0265300, IMG submission 193482) | Bovine rumen microbial communities from tropical cattle in Woodstock, Queensland, Australia - Gonzalo_03 | ecosystem: Host-associated > Mammals > Digestive system > Stomach > Rumen ... | reverse complement strand
CAGCGCAACAAAAGTCGATAATATAGCGATTTTCTTCATTCTCTCCTTTTAAGATGTTACTTACTAAATTCTTAAAAAGAGCTTAGCGACATATTGCTAAGCTCTTCATGGCGGAGAGAGAGGGATTTTTTTGAACCTTTCATAACCGCTCTTTGAGTTTCACAAACTGTCAGTTCCACATTGACAAACCCCGTAAATAGGGGCTTTTTCGGCGTTTTCAGTAAATCAAAATTTCTTGGAGTAAATTTGGCTATCTGCAAAAGTGGGTGTAATTTTGGGTGTAACTTTTAAACAGAAATAGCTATGCTCATCAAGAAAAAAATCAATTTCGCGCTAGAATTCAGGCGCAAAGGTACGAAAAAAAATGGAAACAACGAAGTAAATCAGGAAAATCTTCCACTTCGCATGCGTGTTTCTTATAATAACATGCGAATTGAGTTCGTAACTGGCTACAGAATCGATGCAAACAAGTGGGACGCTGAAAATCAGAGAGCTACAGGAATGACCAAATTGATGCAAACTGCAAGTGAGGTAAACGACTATTTGGCATTCCTGAAGGCTGAAATCATCAAGGTATTCCACAAGTATGAATTGATGGAAGTGATGCCCACCCGTGAACAGATTAAGGAGGACTTCAACAAGAGAATCGAGCAGAATTATGACGAAAACTGGAATGATTCTGACCCTGACAACGAGGTGACAACTGAGAAAAAAAGCAATTTTTGGCCGTCTTTCAAAGAATTTATTCGGGTCAACGGAAGGCAGAATGATTGGACTGATGCAACCTATGAAAAGTTCAATGCGATGGAGAACCACTTGAAGAAGTTCAAGGATGATTTGACCTTTGATTACTTCGACGAAAACGGGCTGCTGGCCTACGTTGAGTTCCTGCGTCTGAAAGAGGACATGAAGAACAGTACGATTGGAAAGCAGGTATCGTTCCTGAAGTGGTTTCTCAGATGGTGCTACCACAGAGGCTATCATGAGAATAGGGCCTTCGAGACCTTCAAGCCAAAGCTGAAGAGCACTCAGAAGAAAGTGATATTCCTAACTCGCAAAGAACTGACTATGTTAGTGAAATGCAAGATTCCAGAGGACAAAAAGTATCTGGATCGAGTCCGTGACGTGTTCCTGTTCTGCTGCTACACTGGCCTTAGATATTCCGATGTGTCGAACCTTCGAAAGAGCGATGTCAAGGGAGATCACATAGAAATCACGACCATCAAGACTACAGATAGTCTTGTGATTGAGCTGAACAAGTACAGCAAAGCCATACTTGAAAAGTACAAGGATGCAGACTTTGAGAACTTCAAAGTACTGCCAGTGGTCAGCAATCAGAAAATGAATGATTACCTCCACGAACTATGCAAGATGGCGAAAATCAATGAGCCGATACGCCAGACCTACTATAAGGGAAATGAACGTATAGACAAGGTTCAGCCCAAATACGAGTTGGTTGGCACTCATACAGGCCGAAGGACTTTCATCTGTAATGCGCTGTCACTTGGCATCCCTGCCCAGGTCGTCATGAAATGGACTGGTCACAGCGACTACAAAGCCATGAAGCCATATATCGATATTGCTGATGACATCAAGGCAAAAGCAATGAAGAAATTCAATAAGTTCTGAGGCATTTTATCACTGATACGGATATGATGCTCTGTAAAATTATCCATTATTCAGTGAGTGTATTTGAGATAATTGTATTAACTTTGCAGTGTCGTTACGAGTCACTTTAATTTTTCCCCTTTAATATTTCGTAACGTGCCAAACTTGTGGGAGTGGTCTCCAAAGAGACATCCCGGGACTCTGAAAGAGACCACCCCACTTCGGTACATCAGTTTGGGGAAAGATTAGGATAACAGGCTTTATCATGTACCATAGGCCCATAATACATTTATAATATATATGGATCAGATAACAGACGAACTGTTGCAAAAGACAATTGGAGAAATGAGCGGTATGGAATTTATCCAGCTCTTTAAAGTAGCTAACGACGTAAAGGCTGATGACAGCCAAGAGAACGAGGAGGACAAATATGTGTATGGTATCGCCGGAATAGCAGAGTTGTTCCATTGCAGCCTGCCGACAGCCAACCGTATCAAGAAGAGCGGCAGAATCAAGAAAGCCATCACCCAGATAGGTCGAAAGATTGTAGTGGATAAGAAAATGGCACTTGAACTGGCTGGTCATCCCACTTTTCATAGAAGAAATGTTTAAATTTTATATAAATTCGGCAATAAATTTGGTTTGTTGCCGAATTTATATTAACTTTGCAGCCAAAAAGGAGAGTATATGAATATAGGTAGGACTCAAATATTGGATTATGCCACAAATCACGGAAGCGTCAATGCGACGATTCTAATGAATACTTATGGCATGAAGCCGACAACAGCCAGGCAATATCTCAGTACATTATCAAAAGAGAATATTCTGGTACGTGTTGGCCAGGGCGAATATGCCCTACCTCAGAAGCAAATGTTCTCATACTCACCTTCAGAAAAGGTCAAGAGCATATACGATGGATTGAAGTCAGAACTGCCATTCACGGATTTTTGTGTCTATGACGGCAGTATTACCTCTTCCATCCAGCACCACCTCTCCATCAACAATGCCATCTATGTAGAAACCAACAGAGATGCCGTTGATTCGGTATTCTCACGACTTAGAGAGCAGCAGAAGGATGTCTTTAAACAGCCTTCTGCAACTTTCGTAGCTGATTACATCGACCTTCGGGAACCTTGTATTATCGTGAAACCACTGGTTACAGAGTCACCTCTGATGGAGATTGAGGGTATTCGGGTACCAACATTGGAGAAGCTTTTGGTAGATACACAGAAGGATGCAGACTTCGACTACTTGCAGGGAGCTGAAAGCCAGTATATGTTCCAGATGGCCTTTGAACTTTATACTATTAACACCCAAAGACTGATGCGCTACGCCAAACGCAGAGGCATCGGTCAAGAAATAAATGAACTTATCAATCAAGCAGAATGATTAGCAAAGAATGCTTTACAGCGACATGGATTGACCAGAAATCCAAGGAGCTGCAATATAACGACAAGAACATCATCGAGAAGGTTATCCGTGCTTTCTCCCTACTTGATATGCTGGCACAGTCTGGCTGTCCTTTCCACTTCAAAGGTGGCTCATGCCTAATGCTGCTCCTGAAGAATGGCCGTCACAGATTGTCGATCGACATTGACATCATCTGTCCTCCAGGCACTGACATTGAACAGTATCTGAAAGCATACAAGGATTTCGGTTTCATCGATTACAAATCAGTGGAACGCATTCAACGTGGCACCGATATTCCAAAGTCGCACTCAAAGTTCTTCTATCAGGTGGCTTTCCTGGGCGACAGCGACAGACAAGAAAGCATCCTACTCGATGTGCTGAACGAGGATTGTCACTATGAGGAAGTTGTAGAACTACCCGTTGAAGGTCCATTCTTGAAGGTTGTTGGTACTCCAAATATCGTAAAAGTGCCGTCTGCTGGTGATATTCTCGGTGATAAGCTGACTGCATACGCTCCTAACACGACAGGAATCCCTTACTTCAAGAAAGATCGCGATTGCAGCATGGAGATTATCAAGCAACTCTATGACATTGCACGACTCTTTGATGAAGTCAAGAACCTCGAAGTTACTTCAAAGTCGTTTGGGCGAATAGCAGAAGTAGAATTATCATATCGCGGACTGGAGAACAATCCCAGGATTATCTTTGACGATGTGCGCCAAACATCGCTTTGCCTTACAACCCGTGGCGCAGAGGGTAAAGGCGATTTCCAAATGCTGCAACGTGGTATCACCCGCATCAAGTCATTCATGTTCCGTGGCAACTATCTCATTGACGGTGCCATCATCGATGCTGCCCGTGCTGCATACGTCGCAACATTGCTCGAAAAGAGGCAAACGGAGATTGAGCGATACAATGGCGATCCTATGTCCATTGCATCGCTCGAAATTCAACCTTCACTTCCAAATCGGTTGAGCCGATTGAAGCGACAGTCGCCCGAAGCATACTTCTACTGGGCTAAGGCCAGTGAACTGCTTTCAGAATAATCTCAATGCTACATATAAAAATAAGGGAGAGCACGTTTGCCCTCCCCTATTTGTCTTAAATCAGAACGGCAGGTCGTCCTTCTTCTCCTTCGGGGTGTCAGTAGGTACATCTGGAACATTGCTGTCCGTGGCGGCATTAGCAGCAACGCTGGCTCCCTCCTGCTTCTTGCCGATGTTCAGGAAGTCAATGAACTTGGCGTGAACTCTCAGCTGTGCGTGAGGTGTGCCGTCCTTGCCCTCCCATTGGTCAATCTTCACATTGCCCTGAATGGTCAGAATGCGTCCTTTGGTAAAATACTCCACCAGCTTCAGATGTGCCGGGTCGCTGCTCTGCACTCGTACCCACTGCGTCGTTTCCTCACCCTTGGAATAGTCGTTCACTGCCATATCCATCGAAAGGAACTGGCCGTTTACACCATCTATCACCTTTGCCTGCTTAGCAACTCTACCTGTAAAATTTGAATAAATCATAACTCTAAATGTTTTTGAGGTTTAACTTTTTCCCTCTTGGTTTGGAGCTTTTTGCTCCTTGCCGTTCAGGACTTTACTTTTCACGATGCTCTCAGAAGGTTGCCGATGGCGATAAACAGTCGGAAGCTGTGGCGCGGATTCAGCCAAATACTCTTTCACTCTGAGGGAAAGGAAGATTTTGCTTAATCCGTACCGAATACCGAGGTCATTCGACAGCTGCGATTTACCTTTGCATCGCTGAAAAATAATGGCTACGGACGGCCACAGCAGCAAAGGCGAAACATAAGGTATCAAGGGATTCCCCCACCCATCTTTAGGTATTATGTATATTTTTGCATAAACGCCATTTGTGAATAGGGGGAACTCCCAGATAATCCTACACAGATGACTTTCACAACCTTGTGAAGGTTATTTATTGATAAATATTATCTTTATATGAAAAAAAAATCGTATATTTGCCACAAAATATCTAAAGATTCAGCATATGGATATATATAGGAACAATTTTTCTTTTCATTCGTTGCGTTTTGAAGAATGGATGAATGGAGTGTGCACAAACAAGGGTGTATTTGAAACTGATATCATAGCTGAAGCATCATCTTCTGACATACGTTTCTTTATTACTGATGTTGGAAGCTTCAATATAAAGAATTCTGCATCATTTGAATTTGGTGACCAATCACTGGAACTAGTTCTAGATCGAATTATTTACTACCATGAAACAACCGAATATGAATCAGATGTTCCAATAGAATGTCAATTGTTTCGAAATGGAAATACTATTTCCGGGATTCGTTTTACAATGCCATCACCATTAAGAGTAATTGAATTTTATGGTTATGTTGTGGAGGTTGGCCAACCGCATAGACATCCTTATCAAGAAACTAAGAAGCAAGAAACTGCAGAATCTATAATCTCGGATTTAAAGAAGAAGAACAAATATATACCAGATGAGATAATGGGTGCAGCAGTAAGAAAATTCGAGTCTGTTACTGAAGACTCTTCGAGTATTCAAACAGATGGAATAGTTGATTCATTAAAACTATTTATTGAGGTATATAAGCAATTGTTGAATGAATCTCATTACGAAGGCAAAACATCTATGTTACTTCCTAAAGTGTACTTTTTCATTTCACTTTGCAACTTGAAACTATGCAATATAAAGCAAGCATATTTGGTCGCAAAAGAAGGCCTTAAAAAAGTAGACGAAGCGATAAACGATTCCGTTTTTGTCAATCTACCTCCTCATTTATTAGGGGCTGATGATCTCAACGACTTAATCAGTGCTATAGAAAAACAGTATCCTCTTATTATTAATCGTATAGATAATAACACCGTAAATCCCTGTATAATTGATACAAGCATTATTGATGGAATTAAACTAAATAATCTTTCCAATATTGATAAATTGTCAATTGACGGATTAAATAATCTTTTGGATAGGATAAACTCTATACAAGGATCACTTCAACGCTTGTTTGAAAAAACTAAAAATGCAAAAGTACAACAAGCTATAAATGATATAGAAGTATATAAATATCCATTACAGATAGGAGCAAAATTGATCGATCATGATTTGGCAGAGAAAGATAAAAAAACTTATAATGACGTCAAATATGATGATTTTGCAGGTGACATTGAGGTAAATATTAAGAAATTATATTCAACTCTTAATAGTGAATCGCCTTTCCAAATCATTCTGAAAAATGACAATATTACAAAGCCGCTTCTGGCCATATATGATCTTATTCTAGAAGAGCTACCAAATCAAGATATAGAATCATTATCAAATATTAAAAATCAAGAAGAGGAATATGAAGCTTTATCAATAAACTCCGCAAATGATATAATAGCCCCAGACTCTAGATCTATCCCTGATTCCCAAGAAGGAAACAATAAGATTCTTTCTGTTTTACGTAATGTTTTGATATTTAGATCAAATGAGCATCAAAGATACGAATCTGGAGTTCCTGTGATGGGATTGCAGAAATGTCTTAGAACAATACAAATTGAGGTCAACAAAGAAGGGTGTCAAGGATACAATATCGAGCCTGGTGACGGATTTATCTTAAAAATTTTCAATAACGACACTAAAACATCTCAGATGTCGGCTAAACCTATGAGGTTATATAGTCATACTGATAACATGATTGAATTACGTGGCTATCCACTCTTGGCTTTATCACCTTTTGGCTGGCAACCAGTTGATTATAGTTCATACAGTTTTGTTTTGCATATCAACAATGGCACAATTACAAAATGCGAGATGCGCATGCTTGACAGAGATGTGGTTATAGAATATCGTTATTCGTATGATAATAACAATAATTTGTTTATTAAATAAAAAGTAGTATTATGGGGTATATTATAAATGAAATAAAAACGGTAGATACCGTCAATGATGGAAATGTTCTTGTAGTAAGAGTGTATCCTATTAGGAGTAATTCTGCTGATAATTTTGGAACTAATATAGCTTTTGCCTTCCCCTATTCGGAACAATTATTCACCCAACTATCCCAAATTTCGAATAATCACAAAATATGGGAACCGAATGAAGAAGATTTTGTGGAGGATATTATAGAAGTCAAAAATGGTGATGTCATGGAAGTGTATAAATCCATTGATTTAATACCCGAAGTCTCTATTGATGATGTTATTCCTCTAGATCCTTTTTTTATTGACGATGATGAGGAATATGATGAAGATGAGTATGATGAAGATGAGTATGATGAAGATGAGTATGATGAAGATCTATTTGAACTTGACGAACCAGATGTATCTGAGGAGTCTATCGAATTAATTAACTCAGACTCAGCAGAGCCTGACCCAGATGACATCTTTAACGATTTCTATAGTGATAATAATGATTCGGCAATAAGTAGTAAGAGATATACTGAAGATGAAATAAAAAGTATGTCTGTATATGAGAGACATGATGAGTGTACAAAATGTTCGAAGGCTCAGAATCTAGGGGGACTTATAGATTTTTATACATTCTTCTTTTATCATGGTTGCCAAGCAACAAATGAATATGTAATACCGGGGTTGGCTTATTTATATGGTAGAGCCAAGGATGTTGACACACTAAATAAAGTATTAGAGAAATATTCTTTTTGCCTTTGGGAAATGTCTCAAGATTCTAAAGCCGTCACCCAAAAATTGTTGGAAATAGGTTTAATGTACCCCCTTCTTACTGGAGAGCAGATAAGTTATCTTGAACATCTTTATAATTCGCCAAAATATTGTGAGATGATGGATGACATCTTATTTGACAAAGAGAAATTACCTCGAAAGATTACAGGAATAACTAAGGAAGATTTGGAGAAAACTAATGATAGTTTTCCAATACGTCTGATTAAAGAAACATATAATAGTTTCATACTAAATCAAAGGGCCCAAAATAAGAGAGATGATGAGTACACAGAATATTACGTATACGTTCGACGTAATAACAATATAATAAAGAAGGCATATGGCCAGGTAGGTTCAGGCGAATGCGTGTTAAGCGGAACCTTAGACATGAAATCTTTTATAGAATATATTGAACCCAAATATGGTAATGATTGTGCAGATTTCTTCCTGGAAAAGACATTGGAAAGAAAGCCTTGGTACAATAAAAAAGAAGATTTGTGTAGATCCTATTATGAGTGGGTTGATTGGGACTTATTGACTGAAATAGCAAAGGAGTATTTTGAAGATGACCAATCTCAAATAGACAATATTAAGATGGATATTGCTTTGTTGTATTTGAAAATGCTAAATAAAAAGGAAAGGTAATACAACCATAAAAAACAAACTTCCCCAATCAATTCTATTGTTGGGGAAGTTTATTAATTGACAATATTGTTAGTGATTTGCCCAGAATTGAATACCTTCACCAATTGTCATATTAGGAAGTCCACAAAGTACTGATATTAACGACCAAACACGCACTTCTGCTTCAAGTATTTCCCCGTCAGCAGCAATAATTACGGCTAGGAAAGCTGCAACATATTTCTTTTGAGTATCATTCATAAGGGTAACGATGGTTAGTGCGTCTTTATACTCAATGGCCTGTGCACCTAATACAAGTGTATTTACAGAATTCTCATCTACACCAAATTTGAGTAATTCCAACGAAATGGCTGCTTTTTCTTGTTCTGCAACATTGCCATCAGATGCTGCAATTGCTACTGCAAGTTTTACAATAGCCGATAATTCAAGTCCTGAGAATTGCATAAGCTAATAATTTAAGATAAATATTAATTGTTTAGACTAGACACATCATTGAATAAAATCACAGCAAAGATACAAAAAAACAGGGAAACAAATTAAATTTTTATGTTTTTATAACAATATGTCATCAATTTGTTGAATTTATGGATAATTAGCAGGATGTATCTAAAGATAAAGGCGATAAGAAGACGTAACTGCATTGTATCCAAAGCCATTTACATACTCTGTATATGGCAGCAATCTAACATGTTCGCCATTGACCTTGTAGAATCTCTCGCCATTTATAATTTTGACGTAAAGAGTTAATGCAACAATTGAATTGTCACATACTCTTTGTACATTAACATCGGCTATATTATGCCATTCTAATTCGTTTTTCATCTCTAACGCTTGATTTGTTATACTAAACTGAGATTTGCCAGATTTTGCCCCTACAATCTTATGTGCGTCATAGTTACGCAAAGAATTTAAGGGCTTTTTAAACCTCCCACAAAGGGGAGGTTCTATATTCTCAGAATTCCAATCTCATTCCTATTTTTTTAGCATTATCATACGCTTCTTTGTCAAAAGTATAAAGCTTTGGTTGTTTATAAGGAGTGCCCGTTACCTTTTGCTCAGTTTCCTTGATATATCCAAGCTTTAACATCTTTCTAGGGAAATTGCGACGATCTCTAAGTTTCTTGTCATCTTTAGGAGGATTTAATATCGCAATATAAATAGCCTGCAACTGTTGCATTGTGAAAAGATCGTCTAATAGGTCAAAACCTATTGGTGTAAAATGAATTCTTTCTCTAAGACGATTTATAGCAGTCTGAATTATTTCAGCATGGTCAAATGCAAGGGCAGGAAGGTCTTCTATGGGGAACCATTTGGCTTCTTTAGCATCATCACCTCCTTTAATTTCATATTTCTTCATTTTTACCAATGCGAAATAGACAATAGTGATTACACGTTCACGCGGATCTCGATTCTTATTTGAGAATGTCTTTAATTCCTCAAGATATATATCTTTGACGTTCGTTTCCTCGTGCAATTCTCTAAAAACGCCTTCCATTGCAGTTTCATCTTCTTCTCTGATAAAACCACCAGGCAATGCCCATGTGTCTCGATATGGATCATTGTCTCTTTTGATGAGCAAAACATTTAGATTTGTATCATCAAATCCAAAAACAACGGCATCAGTTGTTACAGCTGGATGCCAGTATTGTGACTCATACAAGCCTGTTTTAGAATTCTTTTTCATATCTTATCTCTTTGTGTAAAATTTACGCTGCAAAATTACAAAAATAATTTGTTATCTCCAAGGTTTTATGCGTATTTTTTACGCATAGCTACAATATTTCTGGATTATCTATGTTTAAGATGCAATTTATGGGGATTTTACCTTTTACAAGTATCTCCGCTTGATAAGCCCAATAATTAGGATCATTGGGAGAACAATAATCTTGCTGGGTTAGTTCTAAATTGACCTTTTTCAGATCATTCAGAGTTGGGCCATGTTCCATACCATCTTGCGTCGCTTCCATATTTGAAAATTCAGTATTCTCAAACAAAGCCACATCTGTACTTATTTTAAGAAGAACCACGTCTGAGTATTTCTTTTTTCTTATCTCTATCTTGGGAAGATACTTACAGAAACTAAGTCTTGCAAAATCTTCCAGGCCCTTCTTGGCATCAATATCTCGCGTTTTAGCCATATCTTCTGTCACCGGTATTACTATGTTTTTATCGAAACACTGTTTGTATGACAGAATGCCCCCGTATCTGATTATGGACTCAATTCTGCTTATCTCTGTAAAATGATAGAAATATCGGATACCTTTACTCTCGAGATAATCTTTTATCTCTTTACTATCTTTTTTAAATGAGTGATTAATCGAGAATTCTGGTGTTTTTGATATATCTACATTAATAATTTGAGTAAGATGAATGTCTTTTGTTCTATTAATAAGTCTATTCTTTTTGAAAAAATCTTCAATATCCCAAGAATCAAGAAAATACTTTCCTTCTTGGTAGTTTTTATAGTATTTTTGCGATAATTTATCGAGTTCGAGCCAACCTTTCTTTATTGCTTCATTTCTATTATCGTAATGAGGAATCCTTAATGTCTCAAACATCTTATTCACTTTCTGTTTAAATAGAGAGTCTTCGCCAACTAAGTGGAATGCATACGAAAGATAATGAGCTGACATCATGTCGGCAATACACATAAGGTTAAAATCTTCCTGCGAGACATCCGATTGTAAAAAAGGATAATAACACTGAGTTAACTCTGCTCTTAACTGGTATGCTCTTAGTTTATGCTGGACATTAATTGGCAATAGTTTGTCATCATATGATTCTTTTTCTTTACTTTGAACATCTTCCCAGTATATAACGCGAGACAACAAAAGATAAATACTTTGAGTTATTTTCTTAAGTACTTCCGGACTATCTTCTTGGATTTTCAGCAAGCGTCTTATTCCTATCAATTCCATTAATTCATATGACAGTATCGCACATCCATAAATATCTTCCTTGTTATGCCAATACATATTTGGAGAAGAAAAAATGTAAGAACAAGCTTTTTTGAGAAACGGCAATGCAAGGGGGACTTTCTCAAATCGCAAAAGACGATCTGTGATTTCAAAAGCAGCATAAAGGTTGAAATTGGAGATATATTTGTTAAGGAAATCTTCACAAGGATTTGAATCAAGATTCTTATTGTAAAAATTCTCCTTAGCATCCATAACATAATCCATAATTATGGAATGATCGTCTATAATTAGGTTATTATCAACCAAATGAATGGCCTCTGTCTTTTCTGCAATGATTCGGTTATACCTTTCTTTGATAACGCCAATGACTTCACTTTCAGCAGTACTCCTATCATAGGGGATTTTGTGGCTATCTTGAAATTCCAGAATCAATTTAATCAGATTCTTTTCTCCGTATCTCTCTTTCAAGAAGGAAGACAGTTCACTAACCTGAATTATGAAAGTGTTTAAATAATCTAGTTCTTCATGATTTAAATTTGATGCCCACAATGGTTGGGGATCCCATTTCTCAATGGGAACTGGGCTTATACTCCCCTGTCTTCTTATTATATCACAAATAAGTTCAAGATTGGTCTGTATTCCGATGGTTAACATTTCTTCATACGATAAACACCGAATATAATTCTGAGCCATGTCTATCATATTATTCCTTCCTTCTTGTTCAATATATGTAGCAAATCCTGGAATAACCTTGATTATTCGCAGAATTTGCTGATATATATTATCAGGTAGATTTACAGCCCAACTTGGTCGATTCATAAAACTATGGTAGAGGATGATAATGGAAATTCATAAATCTTGCAACTAACAGTTGCTGAAACACTTGTTTTGTAATAGTGTAATCCATCCCAGGTATCTCTTCGATAATCACCCCTGTCATAGCTGATATGGCATCAACAGAGGACTTCCCTGAAAGTCTAAATGCAATCCAGTACAAAACGCACATGTCATTTATCATTTCAAAAGCATATGAGAATTCTATTTCTTCTTTGGCTTTACTATCGTATTCTGCTTTGGTTGCCAAATTCTCATAATTTTGCGTGCAGATGGTACCAACTTGTTCTGTGGGGCGAGACTGCATCCAATAAAGAAGATTATGAAAAACCTGTGTTGTAGCTGTCGTGCTATAAAACTGCATAACATACTGGATGGCTTCTTGGAAATCACTGAATCCATCAGGGAGTTCTCCTTTTGAGAATGCCTGAAAAACTAATCTAGTACTGTAAGCACGATACATCATGTTTACTACGATCTTGTGTGGATATTCCGACCTGCTGTATCGGTTTCTCCATGCAGCAATGTTGTTCATTGCTTCGCTTAATGGGGGTGTTAAATCAATCATTGTCTTATCTTTTAAAAATCAATATCTTCATCTTCTAAAACCTGATTCTCAATATATTCAAGCATCTTTGCATGATTTTGACGGCCCTTCTCCAACACGTCATCCTTAGTCTTTGGCCCAAAGAAATTTTGGGCAATTTTTGCATCTAAGTCATCTTCCATTTTCGAAAAGAACTCGTCATGCATCCTTAAGATTGGGAAAGACTTTAAATCATAATACTTCATCATATATAGCGCGTCTCTTGATCTGATTTCTGGCATTGCTCCGAGTGACATAAGACCAAATCCACCACACAAATTCAAAGCTGACATTGCAGTATATTGAATAGAATCTTTGCAATAGTCAAGAAGCATTACTCTATTTTTTGCACAATTAGCATTATCTGGGGCTTCATTTAAAGCTTTAGACAAAAACATATATGATATACTGGAGATTCTCTGTTTTATATCAATATCATCTATAGTTCCATATGTAAGTAACAAAAACAGAGAAACTCCTACTTCTTCATAGTTCTTTACTAACTTTAATTGTGGAACATCACGTTTTAGTGAAAGATACGCATCGAGGAGTTCATTATATGCTTCCTCACTCTTCCCTTGCTTTAATAGAGAAATACCTTTGATTGCTTTGATCTCAATATCTGTCATAACTTAATGTTTTAGCGTAAATTTGACGCAAAGATAGTGATTATTCTTTATTATTCCAAATTTATTATCTACTTTTTTTAAAGATAGTGTCTCTTTTAACAATTATTATGTGTAAATCTGACGCAAAGACCCGATTTAATACTATTAGATGTCTCTTAATTGAAATATGACGCCCTTGTCCTGAAAACAAAGACGTCATACCATTTTGGGGGTTAGTTTGATGAAATTATGAAGATAATATCGTATCATCCAAACGTATCTTCATCCTTTTCACGTTTCGTTTTCTTGATGTTTGCCTGTGGCTCTGGTAACGTTTCGTCATTTTTGGCGCGACTAGCTCTTCTTGCACGGTCATCTGCCCATCCTCGCAGGCCTCTAATTTTCTCAGACATTGTTTTCGCCAGAGGAATGATTTGCTGCCTTGCTTGATTCAAATGTCCAAGATTAATCTTAGGATTATCAGGATTTTCAATGTACGCCAGGAACATAGCCTCTTTTACTGCTTCTTCTATTTCGGCACCATTGAATAAGGTGGTAGCTTTGGCAATATCATCAAGATCTTGTATTTCTGTTTGATTTGATTTATGGAGATGTATGCGAAATATTTCTTTTCTCTCCTCTTCAGTAGGAAGATCAACAAAGAATATTTCATCAAAACGTCCCTTACGGAGGAACTCTGGTGGTAGTTGGCTTATATCATTGGCCGTTGCAACAACAAACACAGGTTTAGTTTTTTCCTGCATCCACGTTAGGATTGTGGAAAATACTCTAGAATTTGTTCCTCCATCTCTTTCTCCACCTACATTCAAGCCTTTTTCAATCTCATCAATCCATAGAACACATGGCGCAACGGCTTCTGCTGTAGCAATAGCCCGACGAATGTTATTCTCGCTACTTCCTACCTCTGCTTGGAAAACTTTACCAACGTCAAGCCTTAATAGAGGCTGCTTCCATTCAGTCGCAACACATTTTGCAGTTAAGCTTTTACCACATCCTGGTACACCGAGTAACATTATGCCTTTCGGCTCTTGGAGTCCGAATTCTTTCGCCTTTCTTTCAAAAGCTTTACTCCTCTGTTTTAACCAGGCTTTGAGGTTGTCTAGGCCACCAACATTCTTCTTCATATCAAGGTTTACTTGAATATAGTCGAGGATGCCACTTTTCTTGATAATCTGTTCTTTTTCATTAGCAATTATCTGGGATGCCTCTCGAGTGTTGAGCCCAACCTTTTCATTAGCGAGTCTAAAAGCCAGTTCTGCTTCTGTATCAGTCAATCCTAAAGCAGCATCAATGATGTATTTTTTCAAGTCCTCATCTAATTCTCCATCATAGATACTACGAAGCCTGAGTTCCAAATCTTTCCTGTCGGGAAGTGGCATAGAGACTACTGTCACATATTTCTCAATCTCTTCTGGTAGCTGATAAGATGGAGAAAGAAAAATAATATGTTTATTTAACTTCTTCATTTCTGAAGAAAGTTTTCGAAGCCCAACCACTACTTTTTCCCTATCGAAATACTTATGAAAATCTTCGACGACGAAAATTTCCTTTCTATTGTCCTCTGATTTTGCAAGACCCTCATGAAGATATTTGAGCAAGCTCTCACAATCTTCAGTTGAATCGCTTTCATCGTGAGCTACAACAGCCTCCAGGCGATTACTTTGATTTTTCTTGTGTGTCCTAAGGAAGTCAACGCAATCCCATGTATGGAATTCATAATCCTCTTCAAATGCAATTTTCCTAAGTTTCTGTGTGACTCTGCTATACTCAGAGGTAACAAGATATAGCAATGGAAATTTTGCATTTAACATGCACTTAATGTCTCTAAAAGTATCTTCCATATTACTTAATTTTTTGAGTGTTCTTATTTATTACTTTCTTATGTTCTTTCAAACGGGCAATCATAATGTCATACTCTGGTTTTTTTGTCATGATACGCTTGTTGCCGAATGCCTCTTGGAGGTCATCCATCGCAGAATGAGCCAACTCATTAACATCATCAGGCAGATAATTTGAATCTGTTATTACTGTGCCATCTCTCAGAATTGAGAACTGTATTTCATAACGTTTTTCTTTCTCATCTTCAAGTTTTGTATAGCCAACCATACAGAATCTGTCAACTTCTTCATCAGTTGGAACAAAGTTGTAAATCTTTTGTAAGGAGAATCCCTTTTTCTTGAATGCAGAGATTACTGTTTTTTTTGCATATTCAACATTCAGGGGGAAAAATACTGACTGCAATTCTGCTACAAGTTGCCCACCATTATTTAAGTAGTAGCTGTTGTAGGTTACTGTCGATCCAGAAACTTTTAATACATACTCACCGTATACCCGTTCTTTTTGTTTGGCATCCGTTACGATAAGATCTTCACCTTGGACTTTATATGTCCAACCTAACTTGTCACATGCGACTTTTAGAATTTCCCTATTCATAGTGTTGGGGGCTTTCACAAATCGCGAACTTTCATACCTTGACATAATGTTACTTATTTTTATTATTATAATTATCTTTTCTTTCCTTTGTCGATGGAATTCCTTGGTCTTCACGAGCTTGCCGTACAAGATTAAGCTTAATTGGTACTTTTGTTATTTTGACAAATTCATTTCGTATGTCACCATCTTGTATTGGGGCGGAAGGGTCTTCCTCTGAAATCATCTTTGAAACAAGTTCATTGAGGATAATCTGTTTTGCTGGGTCTAGCCGGTCTTTTGCCTTCCAATCCTTTGATCTGAGATTTGGAGTATCTACTTTCCTTTTCCCAACATTATCGTTGGATTCTCTTGTACTCTTTAACACAGAAGTCTTGCTCTCCTTACTTATAAGTTTAATACACAATGCTGTAGAATCATTTTCGTACAGTTTTATAACAGACGGGTATGCTTCACAAAGTAATTTGAATCTTGAATACCCATAGGCATTTGTATCAAATGACGGGTTTGCCTTTTTTATTTCAAGAACAAGATTTGCTACTAATACATCCTTGACATTCTCTTTGCACTTGATATATGCTGCAGAGATAATATTTTGCAATTCTTGGGGCATGTTAGTCGTAGAATCGCCTGATACTATATTAGTACCCTCTTCATTTGTCTCCATTAGTGTGCATTGATTTGACAAATTCTGTTTTATTGTATCGAAAACTTCCGCAGGAACAATGTCTTCAAGACTTTTAAATGGTATTCCTAAAGAAGCTGCTCTATTCTGAAAGTTAATGTCGTTTGAAATAACGAAAGGATTCTTCTCACGGAATTTCAAGGCAACACTTAATATCATGTTGTCAGCATTGCTCTTTTCAAAATCTTCAGGTAATAACTTCGTATCTGCAAACTCAAAACGCACATTATCTGTTTTCATATTGATTTTGTGATTAATCTCTCGAATTGCAGTTCTAACATTACGCTTGTCCTTACCAGAGGTTGTTCCCTTTAATTTATCAAGTTCATCAAGAACTTTTCCTGACAGAATAATCCTATCTTCCTTACTAATATAATCCATTATCTGAGGGCATAGTACAAAAACGTTAGTATCTATAACATAGTTTTTAGGTAATAGTTCTTGGCGTAGAAACTTTTCCCTTTTATCTAATTGATCCTCATAAGAATCAATTACGTTCCACAATGCTATAACATAACCATTTCTCCCATATTTTTCATTATCATCCTTGGATTGTTCCGGTATGAGTTTTTCTTTGAATGAAGAAAATACAGCTTTCGTCTTTTCCATATCATCCAAGGTCATAATTTCCTCTAATACAGTGTTAATCCGGATGTTTTCCAGTTCCTCCATTAAGGAACCAGAATAATTCTGCACAAGTTCTAACAATAGATTATCTCTTGAACTACGAAGAGTTGTCAATCTTTCTATATTTCCCGTTGAAACAAAATAAGAATCCTCGAATGTGATAAGTTCTTCAGTGTTATTAAGTTCACGGATTCTTTCTACATCATTTTGTTGTATTTCATCTTTAAGAACTTTTTCGAATTGATCTAACTCATATGGAATATATCTCTTGGCAAATACTTCACGGATTTTATCTATAGATTCCGAGGTTTCATCGTCCTGCCTGTGCAAAAAATCAACATAATAATTTGAGTTTCCTGTAGTGAAAATGAGATTCTCGCAACGATAGGAACAATTATCAACAATCAGGATAGGAGAAGAGCTGTAATCGCCTTTTAATACTAGTACATTTGCTCCAAAACTTGTATCGAAATCATCTAAGTTGCCACATGTCAGCATAATTTGGATACTTTCGTTTTTCGCTATTGTACGTATTTCCGTCTCATCTTCATTTGTTAAAGAAGGGATATGTATATATATATTATTAACTGTTCCATATTTCATTCTAACCTTAACATAATTGTATAGGTTTTCTTTTTCCATAAATAACGGAGACTTCGAGTATTCCTCAACTAACAGAACTGCGTCTTGTGGTCTTTTCTTAAATAATGCGTATTCTGCGTCACGTTGAACTTGCATTATTCTTTCTTCAAAATCCAATTGAGACTCAGACTTGGACTCAGACTCAGTTGCTTGTACCTGTTTTGCAGAATAGAGATTAATATATTGTTCAATATTATTCTCCATATTGACGAATTCTGTAATATAGTCTGCATTTATTCCACCATCATCAACTACTTCGAATCGATAATTACCCGTAAAAGTATCTATAATAACTCCCAAAATGATTTGTTTGAAAAGACACTCCTTGGATTTTACAGACATGTCCGTAAAAGAATTGCCAGTTTCACGGCTGTAATACTGAGGTATTTGACTCTCCGCATACAACTTAACATAATTCTCGTCAGAATACTGCACATTATTTTCAGGTTCTTGCTCTAAGTACCCATCCACAGAAATCTTATGAAATAAAGTCTTTGCCTTATTATGATCTCCTGCAGTCAGGTCAAAGTACATTGTAAATCCTTTCTGTTCGCCTTGTTTGAATTTTCTTCCTTGGGAAAAGTATTCCTTTCCAAGATCAGTCATTTCAACACATGAAAATGAATCGTCTGGTGCAGATATAACTCCAAATTGTTTAAGAGTTCTGAGTGTTTCATAAAGGATTTCGGTTTCAGCCTTATCTTGGAACTTTAAGTTCTGGACATCGTCCTCAACATTAAGACCCATAATTTTTGCAAGATTACTAACATCTGTTTTACCATCAATGTCAATTATCCCGCAGATCATTTTTTCCAGGAAAGTCAGAGGTACCGCTTCTGTGCAGGTTGCCACGTAGTTGACTTTTAGGAACTTCCATTTAACCTCAATCGTACCCAAGAACAATTCACTTACCTTCTTGTTCTTGCACACTGTATTGTAAGCACTTATATTATTCATTGTCTCGCGTATTTTGTTAATGTCTTGTAATCAATAATCTCATGATGCTTTTGCATCTCCTCAATAACATTATGATATAACAAACTTCCATTATTGGGGTTCTTAACCTGATTGAAGAAGTCGCTATTACCGACCACTACAAGAAGTCTTCTTGCACGCGAAAGTGCAACATTTAGTCGTTCAGGAGATTTAGCAAATCCCGGATTGTTGTTAGGGATGATTGAATTTCCCGTTTTATATTTGTTACTGCGAACAGTTGATACAATTATGATATTTCTTTCCATGCCCTGGAATTTGTCAACCGTATTCAGTTTTACCCTCATGCCATTCTTGTTAGCATAGGCTTTAACTTCACGAAGACATTTAACCTGCTGGCTATAGAAACTTATAACACCGATTTCTTTTTCTTGATTTCGACGTTCCTCATTTTTAATGTTATCATCCCAATACTTCATGTATTCACTGTAGCCCTCTGAGTGTTTAAGGTATTGTAATACCCTTTTGACAGCTTCTACCTCTTTATCGTTGTAGAGGGCCTTTGAATCTGACCTTTGTTCTGGTTCATCAACTTTTACCCATAAGACATGTACATCAGGAGAGATGAAGCCAGGATGGAAGAAACCATGATATCTACTCTCTGGCTCAGAAAGATTTGGTTCGTCAACTTTCGAGGGATTAAGACCACAAGTTAGTCCACCCTCATCATCCTTATAAAATTGTTTTATGACATCATTGATTTGGGGATGCATACGATATTGTTCTGTAAAGACTGATTTTATCGATTTTGATACATTGGGGTTAAGTATCATACGCGCGAATTGACTTGTTTCTAAGAATTGACGATCAATTTCATCGGCTAAAGCTGTTGCCTTGTCATCCTCCAGACTAAGAAGTGCTTCCTTAAAATCTTCCTCATTTAGCATCGGAGGCAATTGTCTGTGGTCGCCGATTACAATACTTTTTTTGCCAAAGCAGAGGGGAAGAACCAAATCTGGCGGAGTCGCTTTACTTGCTTCATCCATTATTACCGTATCAAAGTATATGCTCTTTAATTGATTAAATTCGTCTTCGTCGGCAAATCCTAATCGTTCCAATATGGTGTCAAACTTTCTTGTTCGCTTGGGCCTCAGAAGTAGTCTGAGGTCATAATTAAACAAGAAATGTTTTACATTATCAGTAGGATTGTCTAATAGTTCTTGTAGTTCATCTTCCTTTCTGACATTATTTTCTTTCATTATTGTTCTTATAATATATAGAGCCGTATTTTGGAAATCGCTATCGCTATCATTTGCAGTTCTTATCAGTCTTTTTATGTCAGCGATAGTATTCTTATAGCCTTCCAATTTCACGTATCTGTCGAAAACCGCTGAAGAAAACACGCGGGCATAATCTGCAGCAAATGACGGGCTACCTGTACTGCTGCAAGTACTGCCAATTACATTAGCATGTTTAAAGTACTTTTCCTTGAAGTATCTTTTGGTTATACCATCTGGATCAGATAAAGCCAACCGATACGATCGGGATATACCAGCATATCTTGGGTTCTCCTCAGCATAAGCCTGAGCACGCTGGGCAATCATAATCATCCACTGCTGAACTGCATTGTGGTTTACATCATCAGGTTCAGCGTCTTCAATTAAGTCCTCACTGGCGTTATCTAAACTCGAAATTTCGTTTTCATAGACGAAATCCTCTTCATATTCGTCATCAAGCCATTTCTCAATTCGTTCAACTGAGTATACCTTACCTTCTTCCTCAAATTTTGAAGATTTACCAAAACGAAGAGGCTTAATAATACTAAGGAACGGGGACAATTCTTTATTTACATTTCTCGATCCCATTAGTTTTTCCAACGCATTGTCAACAGCAAGATTCGTTTCCGAAGTCAGGAGAAGCTTCTTCGTGGAATCCTGCATAATATGCTGCCATATTAATTCTGCAATAACCGTCGTTTTTCCTGTTCCCGGAGGTCCTTGAAGAAGACACAAATCTTTTGCATACAATGCTTTTAGCACTGCCATCTTTTGAGAAGAATTAAGGTGCAGCAACTGCCGATTTTGCAGTTCACGGTATTCAGAGAGTTCCTCTATTTCGGAGTTGTCAACTTCAAATTTGAAAGTTGGTTCTGCCTTGGATGAGTCAAATATAAAATCGCGAAGACGTGGATTAACAGGCTTTTGGTTCGGTTCATTTGTCTCAATTCGATTTTCATCAAGCTTTTTTACCGCTTCGTCAAGCCATGATAGTTTCATTTCGTCACCTCTCAAATTAGCTTTAACAAAGCTTATTTTGAAATCCTCGTTTTCGCTTAGTTTTAGAAAATCGGTAGCCTTCTTCTTGTCCTCCTTCCATCGAAATGGAATTGAAAATACCAAGGTTTTCTCAGTAGATTCTCTACCACTAAGATTGCCTATGTATACTTCTCTATTGCCGCTCTTCGCTTTAGTAACAAATTCTGTATTTTTAAGTTTTTCTTTTTTATATTCAAAAGAATTGATATCGGCTTTCTTTTCCGCTCTGTAGAAACGTATTTTAATTTTTAATTTGTTTATATCGGCCTTTACTAATTTAAATTTATCGTTACTTTCAAGAATATTGATTTTCTGTTCCAGAGCCTCAATGGAGTTAAATTCAATGAAAAGGAGATTGTCGCTCGGAGATGTAGAAATATCCAAGCCATAGAAGTCTGTTTTTAAAGTGTTCCAGAAATCATCGCTAAATGAGGTCTCGTTCTCATCAAATCGATAAGTAACACCTACGTTAAATATAACGTTTTTATAATCTTCTTCCTCCCACGAACGCTTCTTAGATGCAGCTTCATCGCACATATTGTCAAACTCGGACTCAAAGACGTTCAGGTATTTTGACTTTATATTTTTCTTTTCTATTTCTGAATACCTTTTGTTAAACTCATCTGTTTTTATATATTTACAGAAGACTCCTGCAGGCTTTAATCCATACCTGTTAATTATTTCTCTTGACAACTTGGGGAATCTTGATCTATTCTTAATATCACGGCAAGAAAGACAAAGAAGGTTGTCTTCAACGTCATAGTCAACCTTAATTTTAGGTCGATATTCTTGTAAATCTTCTTGAAGCATATCTTGTGTACCACGAGGTGCAATTTTCAATGTGCAAGACATCTTCTCATATCTTCCGATTATATCACTAAATTTGCGTTGAATCATAACATCAACACGTTTCAATTCTTCCCTGGTAAGACGGGCGGTACCATCTTTATCTATAGAAATCTCTCCTCCAAAACTCTCAGAGTATTCTTTAACCAATATTGAATAATCATCCGGCAGAGTTTCCTTTTGTGCTTCTATTGGAACATATAACTTATATCGTATTATTTCGTTTTTGCTGCCATGGATAGGTACTAGCTGATAATTACCTCTGCAAGGAAATGGTTCTTGAAGCTTTTCTACAATTACTCGCTGTGCCTCAATATATTTTGTCCAAAGCTGTCTTTCATTCTCAATTATTATTGAAGGAGCAATTTCCAATTTTGACACTCTTTCTTTAAATTTGTATAGTTCTTCAATTGCACTAAAATTGGTAAAAGGATCCTGAATGCCTAAAAACTTAATTTCACAAAGTTGCTCAATGTAGTATTTAGGATCTAAAGAACATGTTCCGCTTACAAAACGCGACTTATTGTCTTTATCAGCTTTGATTTCATAACTATTAGTAGAATGCCAGTCTACATATAGTTCTACCCTCCCGCTGAACCCTTCTTCTTCAATAGGAATTATGATCATCTGCCGTTTTTCTTCTTTTTTTAAGAAATAGCATTTCTTCTCTTTTGAGTTCAGAATTGCTTTCATCTTCTCAAAAGACATAAGATTTGATCTTTTGTCAAAATTCAAGATTGTATGGTTACCATACCTTATGACCAATTTTAATAGATCTTCTCCAAAAATATCTTCGTCAATCATATTATTATTATTTTAATTTGTTGCAAAGATAGTGATTAATTTGCAAACTTGCAAATCTTTGCGTAAAAATGACGCAAAGATTAATATATTTTAACCTTCTACGACTAATATGACTGGAACAACCCCTAATTATTATCATGTAACAGACAATTTCACAAGGTTGAGAAAGTTGTCATTTGTTATTTTTGCACTTATATGAAATACATGCATTTGTAGATGTTCTCATAGCCAATACAATTGCTTCGCCTACCAATGCAATATTTGACAGCAAATAGTGACTCCTGCCAAACCATGTTACTGTACTGCCTGCAATTTCTGCCGTTTTAAGCAACTGGTTTCTGAACTCCATATCATCAAGACTTGTGGCACATCCAATGGTAAAGGCTGTTCCTGATGGACTAAGATTGAAAATAATAGGGCCTGCATCAATATCCATACCAAACAGACAAGTCCTATCGTGGTACTCCTTTATGCCAGCAAATGGGAATCCTTGCTTATAGTTCTTCATCAGGCAATCATACTGCTCCTTTGCGAATTCTGAATCTACTAATGACAGATAGTAACAATTCAGGGCAGAATACGACCCTTTCACCGGCAAAACAATCTGAACATTATCATTATATACTTCCAGAAAAGACGCAACCAAACCCGTTTCTTTGTCAATCCACTCCTTCTTGGCTCTTTCCACCCACATATTCACAGTAGTAGAGTACTTACCTTCGTACTGACTGGAATAATTGGCCAATGCCACTATTGCAACCAGCATGTCTGGAATGTAAATGTATTCACCTGGATATGTTGGCAAATTCAATGATTTGCTTTGTCGAATCCTGCGATTCATCGCCTTGCAAAGAGAATGATACAAATCATCGTATTTGCCATCACCGCCAATCTGTTTGTATCTACTGATCATCCATGCCAAATGACTATAATATGAGATGTGACTCAGATTTCCATAGATACCATCCATTGGATCTTCTCTCCATCGTAGCCTGTCATATTCCCTTAACTTTTCAGACAATGCCATGTCGATAATCTGCCCTATGAACTTGATGGATAGTTCCTTATTCTGAGGATATAGAATGGCAATATTTGCCAGTGCAGCTGATGTCATGGAGCATGTGTATAAAGCCCATTCACCTTGAAATTGGTCACCAATGCCACTGGGCATTTCGTCTAGCAGCTGTTGGGGCGAGGTTGCGACCTTTGATGTTAGGTAATTCGCTCGGCGAATAATCTCTTTCTTTTCTTTATCGAAAGAACCATGATTGTTTATTGCCCATCTTACCCAAATTGCTTTAGCCGAACAAAGCAAAATGATAACAAATAGTAATGCCATTACTTTTTTACGTATGTTCATCAGACCATATGAGTTAATTTTCTTCTATAATAGCATTAATAATCCGATGTATGTCTTCTTCACTCTTTCCTTCAATCTGGCATACGACTGGAGCATACAACCTGTAAAAACAACGATATTTTTTCTCATCTCATTTACCTATTTTTCTAGTTTTATAATTGCCCAAATCAGTTCCACATAGATTAATACAGGTACTATTACACAGATGATGACGGAACTAACCACGTAGTTCCAACCAATCTTTTTGAACCATAGTAGGAAATCTACAGATTTCTCGAACATCCAATCGCAACGTGCTCGATATTTCATGGGGTCTTTCCATAAGAAGATTACCCATGAGATTAAATACATCGGTGTGAGAAGCGGCAGCATAGCGATATAGTCAATCATAACAGTCCATGAGAAAGGTATCAAGAGGTAATAGACAATGATGTTCACCTCTTTGTATGTTAATCCTGTCAGTTTTGCTATAACATGTTCCACTCCTGCCACGACAGCAAAGATTGGTAGCATAACTACCATCACCGTCTTTTCCCATTTGGAAAGACTTCCCCAATCAATTATGTTTCTCTTTACTGGAGCCATTGTTTATTTTGTGAGTTCAATTATTCCGGAAATGACTTCATCAAGTTGCTCTTTGTATATAAGCCCGTCAACATATTCTTGTGGAATCGCTCCAAAACCAAATTTTGCACCAAGGACAGCACAAGCAACGGCTGCATTAGTATCTGCATCGCCTCCTGCTCTGACAACAGAGAGCAAGCCTTCTTCGAAAGAAGCAGCATTCCAATATGCCCAAAGAGCTGCTGCCAATGTTTTAAGTGTATAGCCTACAGAATCCCAGTCTTGTAACTCTAAAGCCCTTATATCTTGGTTCAATGAAAGGTCGATGTATTCACGGATACGGCTATCATAGCGCTGGCCAATATCAACCATTTGGTGGTATGTCAGCTTTTCCTTATCATATACCAGTGAGTGAATTAACAGCGAAACGATTGCACATGATCCTGCACATCTTGGGTCGTAGTGCGTCAATCGGCAGATATTGGCAGCACATTCCTCAACAGAGTTTGGGAACAAGCCTACTATTGAAGTTCGCATCACACCACCATTAGCTGCAGATTGCTGGTGACTCATGTCCCATAACATCTTTGAAGCTTCAAATGGTTTCTCGACGTAATCACCAAAACTAAGAACTTTGTAAGTTGTCTCGCCAATTCCCATCGGTTCACCATCAGCCCAAATTTTGAAATTTCGAGCGATACTGGTATAGTTGACACCTTTATCTTTGATTACAGCATTAGCGATACAGAGCATCATATCCGTATCATCAGTCCAATCTCCAACCTTCCATCTCTTACGATGCCTATCCTGGAAAATGTCGCTATAATGGCTGATGCCATTGGGATATTTCCATGCCATATCCTCATCAGTCATGCCCTCTGTACCAAGTCCAAGAGCATCTCCAATGGCTTGGCCATATATGGTACCTTTGATTCTGTTTATTATTCTTTCCATATTTGTTTCTTATCGTTTCATCCTAAAACTACTTATCCTTTGCGTATTTTTCAGGGAAGAGATAGTACTTCTCTATGGCATTTTGGTTGCCATAGTCAAATTCTCCTTCTCTTAATATATTATTCTTACATGCCATAACAAGAAATTCATTGATAGCCTTTATATCCTGAGGATGCTTCTCTATATAAGCCAGAACTGTACTGCAGCACATGTTACGATAGTCATTATACAGCCAGTTTGGAATCTCAGAGTCCTTTGAGGCACCTTTGGAATCCTGATATAAAACGCGCCATTTCTGCCACAGTTCATTTAGATACAATGAGTATTTCTTCTCTTTCATGAGTGTTTCCATAATAGAAATAGCCGGGTTTTGGTATTCATCTCCTTTCCACGCGTCCATATCTGCTTCGTAAGCATGTCCCAACTCTATTGCATATATACAACATGCATCAAAATCCTTAGCACTCTTATACTTCTGCAAAAGTTCCTTTACCATATTCGGAGCACCTCGTTTTCCTCTCAATTGTTCCCACTCAGGAACGCTTGAACAATTATTGTATTCTTTCCAATACTTGTCTTCATCTATCGTGCCAAATGTACTCACATGAAATTTCTTCGACAGATAGGTATATAAATCATCCTGTACTTTCCACGGGTTATGCACTTCCTGATTCACTTTATCAGGGTCTACAGAAAGTAAATAAAGCATTTCTTTTTTATATGCTTTTAGTTTACCCCTAACCTCTTGGTCTTTCACTTTTGTGATTTCAATACTCTTTATCGCTTCAACCACATCATCAACCATATAACCTCGCATCTGCAAATCAAAATCAGTAATGATACTGTTTGACACTACGGCGGCATTGTATGCATCCACCAGCCGCTGTGCTTGGGCAGAAATACCTGAACAGTTAACTCGCAGCCATAAATCCCTGTCAGAAATCGTTCCAATCTCTATATAATGGCCTGCAGTGTCGTTTTCGATACTATCCGTACCGATGCTGTCACTATTTATATTTCCAGAATTAGCACTCTGAGAATTTTTATTGCTTTGACTGCAACCAAAATTCATAATAATCATAGCTGCTATAAATGAATACACTACTTTTTTCATTGTTATGCCATTTTTAAGATGAGTATTGTAGAATATAAAAATATGGATTTACTCAACAACTTTATTTTCAACCAATTTTAAGGAGTCATTAATCAGCTTATATATTTCAACATGCTCTGTCCCATCAGCCCACCAATCGTGATGTACTTCCTTGGTGATCTTTACTTTTGCTTCATTACCATAATTGTCTCCTTCAAAGTATTTTGCCCATGTTTCATAATAGGAACAGCATCCCATAGTTTCCTTTATGTAGATTTCTTTTTTCTTTCGGTCAAAGACGGTATAGGATGGCTGTTCATAAATACCAGAGACAATATTATTGTAAGGCGGTTCATTGTTTGATTCGAGTAGCCCAGGGCACGAACCATATCTGTTACCATTAACTAAATCGAAACAGGCATAATAAGTCCTATTATATCCTTCATGTGCAACAATAAAATCTTCTTCTCCGTCAAAGTTTACGTCCATAAAGAACATATCAGGAGCATATTTAGTCCCTCCCAATGTATCTAATCTTAAAACCGGGATGTTCAACTCGGTTTGGAAGACTCCGATTGAGTCCTCTTCATAATATCTTAGGTCGAAAGGGAGCTTATGAATTGCACAATATTGACTTATAGAATCACCTCTTTCGAAATGTATTAAGTCCAACTGCTTATTGTGGATGATTGATATTTTATACCCATTTTGCAAGGTATTCGCCATAAAAACGGCAGTGCTATCACCGAAGAAAGATGCTTCGCATATGGATATATCGTTTTTCATAGGGGCTTTTTGATTATGCACACACGCAGTCATACATACAAACACCCCAGCACACAATAATATGCTTGTTCTGAGAATATGCTTTCTGATTTTACGCATACTGTTCTTTTCTTATTGCTTCGATATGCCTGTAAAAATTATGATGCTGTCTGAAAGAATCCTCCAATCGGGAACGCAAGTAATCTTCGACCTCAGGAATATACGCGCCAAAGATTGTACACTGGCGAGTATGAACATTAACACAGTTCTCATCCTTGTCAATCGTGTACAGCACCGTTGCCAGGTTTTGTTGATTACATGCATTCACAGCCTGTCTTACTAATGAAAGGTTATCAATATCTATCAGTTCTGCTGAATACCAAGCCACATCATAGATAGTAATGTATGGACTATCTTCCGAATAGATGATAGTAAAATGTTCACCTTGATATGTTATATGAAACTCTCCCTCCTTCTCTTCACACATATTGATATGGCAGCCGACATTCTTTAAAGTCTGTTCCAACAATAGTTTCATGCTTGCACTTTGTACTTCTGTAGTCATATCGTCTTTATTTTGAGGTTCATCACCATCTGAGGCAGTTGTGTCTTCTGCTTCAGCATTACTGCTTTTCCAGAAATAATAGATTCCTGAAATGCAAAATGCAATTGGTATAAGCCAGTTCAGAAAATCCTTCATATCACTACTCCTTTCTTTTTGGCCTTGGAATTCTGTTCTTGTTAATCGCATCAATAGCAGGTTGGAAACCTCTATCTGCGGCCATGTATAAATAGATCGCAACAAGGTTCATATCTTTCTCTACGCCCAGACCTTCATTGTACAGCTGTGCCAGATGGAACATTGAATCTGGTTCTCCTTGTGAGGCTGCTTCCTTAAACCATTTTATCGCTTCTTCATAATTCTGCTCAACACCTGCTCCATTAGCATAGAACAAACCTATACAGAATTGGCCATCAGCGTTACCGGCTTCAGCAGCTTTTAAGTAATACTCTGCGGCCTTTTCAATATCAGATTCAACGCCGATACCATGCTGATACATAATACCCAAATTATTCAATGCGCCTCCATGACCTTGTTCAGCGGCTTTTAGATACCATTCAATAGCTTTTACAGGATCTTTCTCCACACCTTCGCCAGAACGATAACAGATACCCAAATCACATTGAGCCTGCGCGTCGCCTTGCTCTGCAGCTATTTTGTATAGTTCTACCGCTTTGTCGTAATCTTGCTGCGTACCAATACCATAAGTATAGCATTGTGCTAAGGCTGTAATACCTTCTACAGACACCTTGGCTGCTTTCTGATACCATTCAAAGGCAAGATTTCCACTTGGCTGTGTCCCAATGCCATCTTTATAACAATTCGCAAGATCCAAATATGCTTCTTCATATCCTCCTGCTGCAGCTTTATTCATATAGAAGTAATATTTTGCAGCATTTTGTTCTATTCCATCACCATGTTCAATGTGCTTAGTGATTTGGTATGTACATTGCATATTACCAGCTTCATCTCCTTTTTGGAGCCATTCCACAGCTTTCTTGAAATCTCGCGGTGTACAAACTTCATCCATATAATACATATATAGGTTCCAATAAGCCTCCATACATTGCATATCAGCTGCTTTAGTATAACACTCCAAAGCCTTCTCTTTATTCACTTCAGTGCCAATACCTCGTTTGTAACAAGTACCAAGATTGTTATACGCAAATCCTTTGTCTTTTTCGGCAGCTTTACTATATAATTCAAACGCACGTTTTTTATCATTAGGATACTCATTTGATGTTTCGAGAATACAACCGAGATTGATCATACAGTCTGCGTCATCAAGGGCAACACCTTGCTCGTAATACTCAACAGCCTTAGAGAGATCTCTTTTAACACCATTTTTGCCGAATTCGTAGAGTATGCCCAAATCATAAAAGGCATCAACAAATTGCTTCTCCGCTGATTTCTTCAACAGATCAATAAACTCATCAATATTCTTGTCAACGACAATACCCTCCCTATAATACTGACTGAGCATATGGAAAATTTCTCCTCCTGCATCATCTTTTTCGGATATCTGTTTAATAATTGGATAAACTTTCTCAGGCCATACACGCATCATATATTGTAATGCAGGTATGTATTCTTTCTCTGCAGCGCGAAGAATCATCGACAATCCTTCTTGTTCCTTTCCCTTAACACGATTTCCCCTATGATAAACTATACCCAAGGAACATAATGCAGGTACATAATCTTGTTGACAAGCCAACTCTTGCTCTTTGACTGCTCTTTTGAATCTAAAATCGTCAGTGTCATCTGATAACCTAAACATTGATTTCATATGCAAAGCTGCAGGGATTCCCTTATCCGCATCTTGACACATAGATTTAAATGCTTCATAAATATCTTCTTTGAACTCTGGAGCGAGTTCCGCTGAATTCCCTTTATCAGCAAAAACTGCTTCTATCATTCCTCTTGCCGGTTCAAATCCCTTATCAACAGCATTCTCCAAATAAGAATGAGCTTGGATGAGGTCCACATCAACACCAACTCCATATAAATAATCGCATGCCAACGTATACATTGCTTCCACGTTGCCTAAAGCCGCCAAGGACTTTAATTTAATGATATCAAACTTTGTTGTCATAGATATATTCTTTTTTGTAGCAAATATACGAAAAATATCTCAAAACATCCACTACAATTCCTGTATTCTAGTATATTCGTTTAAAATCATCACCTATTTGATTCCAAAATATACGCGAGAAGGCGTGTCCATTCACTTTCTGTATTCTACTCACTTTAAAAGTTCGTTCTTGTTTGATGTCCAGACGATAGGCATAGATATACATGCCCCCATAATAGCTGGAGTAACTAATGTCAGCTATTCGACAAGTAAACACTCTGCCATTTCGTGTGCAATACTCAATCTCTATTTCCTGATTCAATTGCACTGCTCTGTCTATGACCTCCTCTATACTCATATTAATAAGGTGCAGGACTATTTATTGTGGGAGGAAGTTCCATCGGCGCATCCACAAAAGTATCCGCTACATTTGGAGGATTATTCCCGCCATTTATTTTTGAGCCCAAGATCTCTCCCCCAAAGCCAGCGAGTGTATTGTCCTCTGGATTCTCAAAACGAGTGTACTCACCTTTAAAGTCAAGCAGAACTGTATCTGTCGCTCCCTTACGATGCTTTGCTATGATGATTTCTGCCTTTCCCAAATAGTCTTCGCCATTTGGTCCCTGTGTCAATCCAAATTTCTCAGGCCGATGAACGAATATCACCATATCTGCATCCTGCTCAATAGCACCAGACTCACGAAGGTCAGAGAGCATAGGTCGTTTACCGTCTGCGCCAGTTCTTGCTTCTAGCCCACGATTCAATTGACTGAGTGCAATTACAGGGATATTAAGTTCTTTTGCTAAAATCTTCAAAGAACGGGATATTGTCGATACCTCCTCTTGTCGGCTATTAAAACGCATACCATTAGCATTCATCAGTTGTAAATAGTCAACCATTATCAGCTTTATCTGGTGTTCCCTTACTAATCTCATAGCCTTCGTACGTAACTCAAAGACCGAAAGCCCTAGTGTGTCATCAATATACAATGGTGCGTCTATAAGGTGCTGAATGCGTTTATCAAACCTTTCCCATTCTTCCTTATTCAATGAACCGTTAAGAATCTTCATACCTTCAATCTCGCAGTTATTGGCAATTAGACGATTAACAAGTTGAACGCCAGACATTTCGAGAGAAAAGAAGGCCATCGGCACATTTTGGTCTGCTGCTATGTTCTTCGCCATCGACAACGCAAAGGCCGTTTTACCCATTGCTGGTCTGCCTGCTATAATGACCAGGTCGGAGTTTTGCCAACCACTTGTAAGATCATCAAGCCTTCTGTAGCCTGTGGATATTCCTGTCACATCGCCATTGTTCTTTGAAGCAGTCATCATTATATCCGATGCTTCCTTTATAAGGGGACTGACATGCACATAATCCTTTTTTACGTTTGTCTGCGCCAACTCAAACAGCATACTCTCAGCTTCTTCAATAACATCTTTTGCATCGCATGTATCATCGAAGGCCTTCTTCCCAATAGTACTGCTATAGGTTATCAACTGTCGGGAAAGATACTTTTCTGCGACAATATTAGCATGAAACTCGATGTTAGCCGATGTTGCAACCATTGAACTTAGTTCGGCAATGTACCCAGGACCTCCGACTTCATCCAAATCTCCATTCTTGCTCAACTGATCTGTCACCGTTAATACATCGATGGGCTTCTCGTTCATGCTCAACTGTCTTATGGCATCATATATTTTGTGATGGCGAGGGTCATAGAAACTCTCAGGACGCAGCAATTCAGATATAATAAGGAAGGCATCCTTATCTATCATCAAGGCTCCGAGCACAGCTTTTTCAACCTCTGTGGCTTGCGGCTGCACATGTGCATATGAGAACTCCAATGGCAACTGCCCATTCTGTCCTTGGTTTCTTCTATATTGAGTTCTTTGTCCTGGCATATAGTTTATTTGTCTGAGTTCATCTGCTTTTTCTTTCCTTCAGCCCATTTAAGATTAGCTTTTGTCGTTGCAGCCAAAGTGTCGATAATCTTTATCTTGTCGCAATCTTCTAGAGAATCGAAACGCTCTTTCATTTCAAGGACAATGAACTTGCCATAGCCGTTTTCATCATGCAGATTCTCAATCAGTTCATCTATATTCATTGCCTTAATCTTTCTATCTCTTTCTTCAATCCGGTCTTTGAACAACAGATTAAATATAGCCTCCTTGAGAATTTTCTCATGTGACAGCCATTTACTTTGATAAAGTGAGAACAACTCCGGCCGTGAGAGCGTTGGTAGCATATCCAAACATTCCCTCATATCTTCATCCTTCCAGCCATTGAAATGGAAGAGTTTTGCCTGCTTAATAATAAATTCAAAATTACCCATAATCATTATTTTACTAATATATCAACAATTTTGCTGCAAAGTTATATGGATTATTTATTGTTTCAAAACAAATTGTGCTCACAACCCTTGCGGTCTTTTGAGGTGGACCTCCCAACATATCCGATCTCGTTGAAGCGATACCTTTTTTACCTCTCCCCGTTTCCCAGATATTGCATAGTACTTCACTAAACGGTGAGGTAGTACGCAGGAGAAAGCCTTACGAATTCTTGCACATTTTTCATTAATTGAATTCTGCACAGGATTTGTTGCATTAATAATACTCTTTTCTGCTCTATCTGTCAAACCTTGTGGTCTGACAAGATTATATATGTCTTTTAATTCTCTTCGATAATCAGGTAAACATTTCAGAACAATACCCTCTGGATGTGAGAGAAATAGGAGGTAGATTGCCTTAACAAGTGGCTCCAAAACGACCTCACATTGGATTTCGTCACCAATAACAATCTTGTAATCCTTAGTGACAATAAGTTGAGGGAAGATTTCTTCTTCATGCAATAGTTCCTCCAGTTCATCATCGCTAATGCCATAAGACTTTAGCCTACGAACTTTTTCCTTCACATCTTCCAACAATATGAAGCAGTGAAACTGTTCCATATCCTTGGTTATTTTGATTTTCTGTGTACCCATAATTATCTTTTTATTGAATCTCTTATTTCTTCTATTAATGCATTCTCCCTAGGTCTGTCCTGTAGTACATAAGGGGTTGAAGTCAATAATTCCAAAATAGTCGCCAAATTATCATTATTATGATCTTCCGTTAAGAAACGGATTTTGGCAAGATTATAACAGGCCATTGTCTTGGCCTGCAGCAGCAGACTGTCGATGTCGTTTTCATCTTCCTCAATAGGTGTAAGTTTCATCATCTTTGCATATATCCTTTTAGCTTTCTCTAATTGAGGACTCAGATTAAGATAACCAAAATGATTCGCGACAGCCATATTCCAGAATCCCAGTGGATGGTTCAGACGTATCAGTTTTTTGAGGCATAGTAGCATGTCGTTATAATCATTCTGTGTGCCAAAATATCCCAACAAGTTTATCCATCCACAACTACTGCCCCCTTGTGCAGCTTTTTTCCAATAGGGAAGGGCCTCCATACAGCGGTCTGTCATCGCCAAAAATACACCTATATTGTTATATGCCTCGTTAACGCCCTTTTTTGCCGCCCTGTGATAGCAATCCATCATTAACTCAACGGCATTCAGATTTCCCATTCTATAAACCTGTTCTAAAGTATAAATTTCAAAGTCCAAAACGCATCTGCTGGCCTGTGAATATATTGTAAGTTCCTCACTGAAAGGGGACAAATGCCTCCCCTCCAGCAAGAATTCGTTTAGTGGTTCGAGATGTTGCGAACCAAGGCACTTTTCGAAAAAGAAACTTGCCTGGTCAGTATGCCACAACATACTATAGAAACTGTCTTTATTCAATATCTCTTCTGTCATCATCAATTTCAGAATGGCAATCCAGATCCATCGTTTGTGAATAATTGTTCATCTGAGTTTGTTGACGGTGGGAGAAATGGCAAGTCTTCTCCATTATTGGGTATTACTTGATGTACAGGCTGGGGTATAAGTTGGCCACGAACAATATTATATGCCTTAAAATCATTATACCACTTGCCATTGTGTTCCCTCGCATCTATTTCAAATTGAACAGTAAGATCTTCGCCGTTTTTAATATCTAGTTGTTTTATACGATCTTCTCCGAATACCGTGAATGCGAAATGCCTTGGATAGATTCCTGATATTTCGATTACATACTCCTGCATCATCCAAGGGTTTCCTGTCTTAGACGACGTTCCTGTCTTAGGCTCTTGAACGACGATGATTTTTCCTGAGATTTCCATATTTTTCTTATTTATCTTTTAACTACATGGAAAACCTAAATTGCTTCAGCATAAGTGGGATTTCTTTTCTGCTTATAGATTATTTTTGCGCCAAAATCCAAGACCCATCCCTCTTTTGCCATAAATGGCGACCCAATGATACCATCTACAGGAGGTAACACATCACTTTCGTCGTCACATTCTTTGGGGTTATCGAAGAACAATGAATATGGTGAGACCATAAAATGATCTTCAAATAGGATTGTCTCAGATTTGTCTTCACGAGAAGTAAGGAGATTAAATACGACCGTTGCATCTTTAGCCTTTGCACTTCCAGATATACCATGAACCATGCCATCCTCACCATGAATTTTGCAAGGTATGTTATATCTCGTAATAGCTTTTTCTGACAATATATTATCAGAACTTCCTGAATCAGCTATCGTTACAATATCCTGTCCATCTTGCTGGATGGACAGGATAGGAACACCATAATAGTCAAGCCCAATCTCCATTGGAAAGAAGAAGTCGCAGTCGGAAATGTTCAAGTTTGCTGGAGTTACATTGGATGTGTGAAGTGTAAATTCACTATAGTCTAAGACCAATGAATACTTCTGCATGAATTCATTCCCTAGAATGCCAACTATTGGTAGATCTTCCACATTTTCACATTGGTATTCGTCATAAATACAGAACTTCTCGTTATATTGAATTCCACCCAAAACGAACGAGAATTTAACGGTATCTGCAGTTATCACTTCATTTGTTATAGTTTGAACATCTGTAGTTTCATTATGGATTTTACATAATTCACCTACTTGATCCGCCATGTGACGTGACAAGATATTAACATTACTTCCAGAGTCAAGCATCATCAGCCCAGTATGCTCTTCGGCATACTTGTCCATATAGTCAATCTGGACAAATGGACATAGATCGCCCACAACTCTAAAAATATTAACTCTGATGTTCTTTCCTGTCATGACTGCAAATATTAATTATTGGTGATGTACTAAACAAACGCGTTACTTTATGCTGAGTACATATCGGACAGAGCATACATCTGCTGGCGGATTGCAGACATACACCTACATGCATTACCTCTTGATACCTTTGAGGCATAAAGATCATCTGTTCGGCCAATCTTGTGATGAGCAGCCTGCGCTTGTCGTTTTTCAACAATACGTCTAACTAGTCGAGCCTGTTCCTTATCACTCTTAGAGCTGTTACGGTCGTTCAGAGTAATAAACAGGCCATCTAACAGTTCACTCTTAAGAGCTTTTGTTGTTTTATTGCCTGTTTCTTCTGCCAGTGACCGACGATAATTGCGAGTGGTCTCGAGGAACATCCAACGCTTGTTGGTCTCCTTCAAGATTTTCTCGTTGTTCATACGAACATTGGCTACCTCAAACTGCTTTCTGGTAGTTTTCTTACCAGTGGTTGCATAAGCGTTCTCACTTGCTGAATTAACACCTGCACTCTTCTTTGAAAAATTGTTCTGTTTCATAAGACTAAAATTTTAATTAAACGATGTTCATTGTGTAATTTTGACGCAAAGATAAAGAGAATTTTGATACGCTCCAAATTTTACTGCGTATTTTTTACGCAAAGACCCTAAGATTTAACAGTTGTTTACAATTAAGACGTATTTTGAAACATATTTTTGCGTAAAAATGACGCAGAGATATTTTTCTATCACTTATAGCAAACAGAAAAATAGAAAACTCAAAAAAATGATGTAATGTGAAAGTAAAATGCCTTTATTATATTAAAAATGTGTAACTTTGTCACCTGAAATAAAAAAAATAATGGTAAAACGTGAATATATAGAGGTCAACAAGGATTGGCTGGAGGCGAAAGCCAAGGAGAATGATGTAAAAGCTCTGCCTAAGGGCATTTACTACAAGGTGCTGAGTGAGGGTAATCAGGATAGTGCCAGGCCAACGGTTCGCAGTATCATCACAGCCCACTATACAGGCAGAACCATCGACGGCAAGCAGTTTGATAGCAGCCGTGGCGGTGTGCCTTTGGCTTGCCGACTTTGCGACCTCATCGAGGGCTGGATCATCGCCATTCAGCAGATGCATATTGGAGACAAGTGGGAACTTTATATCCCTGCCGAAATGGGCTATGGCAAATTCTCTCAGCCCGGCATCCCCGGAGGCTCGACACTTATCTTTGAAATTGAACTATTAGGCATCGCATGACACTTCGAGAACTTATTAATTCTGTGGATTCTGAGCAGTACAGCGATTCGGCGTTGTACCAGAAGCTATGTGAGACGAAGCCTGAATATGGTGCAAACAGACGTATTCAGGTGAAGTTGGTGAATGGTGAGGTTGCTATTACCAATGTTCACGTCGGCTCGTTGGGTGATATTTTGACTTACCAGATTGACGTGGCTCCAGACCTGCAGGTGACAAAGATGCAACTGTTGGATGAAATCCTCAAAGAGATGTCATCGAACACCTTCAGTGACGAAGAGCAGGCTGAGTTCTGGGATAACTTTTACAACCTGCAAAAGGCAAAGATAGTCAGATGAAAGACTACGATTCCATATGGCGCACACAGGATGAAATCAGAACGGTGGTGAATGCCGTTCTGGGCGAATGTATATGGAATCTCAGTTACAGCGAGCGACGGATGGCCATAGAACTGGAGCTGACTGTAACCCTCGATGATGATGCCATTGGCAATCTTTGCTGCCAATTCCCCATCACTGCCGACTACGACGGCATCGGCTCAAAAGGCTCGAAATTCGCATTGTATCTTTGAATCTTCGACCATCGGAGATACCTTGTAACGGGGCGAGATACTGGAAGAATCTTGTCCCGCGAGGCTGCGACCAGCGACGGGAGCAGCCGAGGAATGCACGAAACAACCCGACACCACCATCATTGTACTGCCGAGCTGCGTGTTCATAGTGTGTAGATTTTATATCTTGAAATCTCGTTCTCTCTTTGAAAAGCCTCCCTATTCTCACGAACCGAGAGGTCGCCTAACAATATGCACAATCGATTGTGCTGACAGAAAAGTTCATTCTAATAGCCGTACATCACCGCATCATAGACCTCGCAAGGCTGGCCGAACTCTGGCGAGAGCGAGAAGTGCGGTTGCTGGCATGTGTCCCAATCAACGGAACATCCACGAGGGAAAGTAGAAGCCATAAAGCCGTCAATCAGCTCGATTTCGAGGTCACTCAGCCCTGTCGGGTCATCGTTGGCGATGTAGGGTACTGCGTAGGCAGGAATCTGATAAGTGTCGCAATGTCTCATTTTTACTGATGTTTGAGTTTAACTTTTTCCCTCTTGGTTTGGAGCCTTTGCTCCTTGCCGTCCGGGGTTTGATTTTACGATGCCCGACAAAGGTAGCCGACCGTCGCATGACAATCGGAAGGTGCCGTTGGCAACTGCCTGAAATACACTCATCATGCAATAATGAGGAAGATTTCAGCCTGTTGGCAATGAATACCGAGGCCATCCGACAGCGGCACGTTACCTTTGCATCGTTAAAATCATCCCAAGGACTGCAAGGAGCGGCTGGTCAGACATTCCCCTCCCCTTGCGGAGCAGCCTCGCAGAGCCTCTGCCGACTGTCTGCGGATTCCTGCACAGGTGAGTCATCGGCCCAAAGGACGTGCCACCCGTGTAGCAAGCCAGCAGCGCATGTCGGCAATGGCTCGATGACCCTCACTTCCGTCCGTCCCTGAACGGAAGGCGAAAGCGGTGGCAGTAGTGACGTTCGCACTCGCTGCGGACATGACTATCGTCACGGCTTTCGGGGAACTTCAGTCCTCCCAAGCCAAAAGGGAAAAGAACGATTGACCATCGGCGATACCGCTGTCCCGAAGCAGTGTCTGCGGCTCGTCCGCTGACTCTGAAATAGCCAGGCTATTTGGCCTCCCATTGGACGGGAACTTTGCCAGCATCCAGCCGATGTAAGCAACTTGACTGCGCCGACTGACAGTTGTCCGTGCAAAGCATAGCCCTGTACCGACAGCGAAAGGAGTGCCAGGCAATTGCCTACGTCAGCGGATGCAGGGCTGTGTTTCCGTCCCCATCGTCCTCCCAAAGAAAGAGACAAAAGAACAACCGACCATCGGCGATACCTCTTTACGGGCGAGGCAGAACGGCTCGACCCGCGAGGATGCGACCCATAGGGAGCATCCGACCCGCCGAAGAAAAAGGATGGAGAAACCCTAAAGTTTCCCCACCTCATGATAACTGTAGTAAGCCCCATCGGTCACTATCACATGGTCGAGGAAATGAATGCGCATCACCTCGCATGCTTTCTTGATGGCCATCGTCAGCGTATCGTCGCACTTGCTCGGAGTCAGGCAGCCTGACGGGTGGTTATGCACAGCCGCGAGGATCGTTGCATTCGACAGCACCGCCTCGCGCATCATCACGCGAATGTCGGCACACGTCTCGGTAATACCTCCCTGGCTGATACGTACCGATTTTATCAGCCGGTAGTTCTGATTCATCAGCAGGATATGAAACTCCTCCGTCTGCAGGTCGCGCATCCTTGGAAACATATAGTTGTAAATCCTCACTGCCGTACCCATGTCGGGCTTCGGCTCCGCTGCTGCCATCTGCCTGCGCCTGCCGAGTTCCACCGCTGCCATAATCTTACAAGCCGTCTGTACGCCCACGCCCTCGATGTCCTCCAACTCGTCGAGACGAGCCTTGCCGAGCGCATTGAGATTATTGCCGAACTTGCGCAGGATGTTGTTGGCCACGTCAACGGCACTCTGTTGAGCCGTGCCGCATCCCACCAGCAGGGAAATCAGTTCTGCATCGCTCATCTGCTCTGCGCCGAGGTTCTGTAGTTTGTCACTTGGGCGGTCTTGTGGTGCCCACTGCTTAATGCTAAGTCTTAATGCTGCATTCATAATCAGTTATAATATTGTTTGGTTCTACGATAATTCTTTGTCTTGGCAAGGAAGAGCGTCATGCGCACGTCTGCCCCTGCTGCCTGCATCTGCTCGATGAAAGCGTTGGCGGTCTGACAGGTCGTGCAAATGTCATCTATCAGCAACACCCGCTTGCCTTGGAAATAGTCGCTGTCTATCTGCACATTGCTCTCCGTCTGCTTGCCGTGCTTGCGGCTGATATGCACCTTTTCGCGCTTTCCTACCACTTGGATATGCTCAAAGCCGTTGATGGCTCCGCACTTGGCGCACACATCAGCCGAGAACCGCTTGTATCTGCGGTCGTTCGTGCGCTTGCAACTGGCAGGGATGCAAACGATGATGGTATTTGTCAAGTCCATCTGCGAGAGAGCCTTGCTTACAAGCTTCGTAGCCCAATGGGTAGCGAATCTCTGCCCTGCCTTGAACCCAAGCAGAAATCGGTCGGTCTCTTGCGTCTCGAAGTTCGCCTTGCGCATGTACCGCTGCGGAACGTAGTCTAAAAGTGCAATTTTGAGCATTTTGTATCTGAGTTTTAATCTTTTCCCTTTGGTTTGGAGCTTTTGCTCCTTGCCGTCTGCGGGACTTGTTTTTACGATGCTCACAAAAGGTGGCCGACGGCGATAAGGCAGTCGGAAGGTTACGTTGCCAACAGTCCGAAATACTCGTTCACCAATGGGGAAAGGAAGATTTCTGTCTGCTGGCAATGAATACCGAGGCCATTCGACGACAGCCATTTACCTTTGCATCGGAAAATCTGGCACCGCCGACGGCCAAGGTGCTCAAAGACAAAAGAAAATCCCCCACTACCTTCACAGGCAATGAGGGATGCTGCATAATCTGATTAATCGTATGAACTAAAAGATATTATCCTGAATAATCTTAGTACCTTAATACTAACCTATTATATCTTGACCATAGCCGACTGGCTGCGACTGGCAAGCTGGCTTATCTCTGTGCCATAGCTCTTCTGGAGTGCTGATCTCAGTAGCACCTCTTTCTCAGCTCCGCCAGTCAGCCGTAGGTATCTGATACCCATTTCCGGTGAGATTTCCTTGTCGGGCAAGTCCACCCCATTCAGGCGAGCCCACACCATGTAGTCGCCATTGCGGGTTTTCTTGATTCCACTCTCGTTGAAGTGTAGTGTTTCGTTCAGTCCTTCGTTCAGCGGACTCGGCTTCAGAGCGAGTTCATCCCGCGACTCCATGATTCGGCTTTCCTCAATCAGCACATCGTCCGCCTCGGAGAGAATCTTGTCCACCTGATTAATGTTCAGCATCACCATCGGCACGACGAGACCGTTGCCAGCGTCCCTGTCCCAAAGCTTCAGATGGTACTTGCTGGCCATCGACACCGCATCATCACCAAGAGCCTCGTAGAAGTCTTGCTGCTCCATCAGCACATGGTCGTAGCGGTACTTGCTGAGGATAGAGTTGTATTCCTCCATAATATCATCCGTCTTCAGTTGCCGCTGCATCTCCACCGAATCGTAGTGTACCAGCGTGTGCAGCACATCCTCGCGCTGAGCATTCAGCATGTTACCCGTACTGATGATATAATCTCCATTACCAATCATATTCCATTCCTGGCCATACACCAGATTGATGGTCTTGCCGCTTTCAGTGAACAGGTTTACGCATCCGCGACCAGCGAAATTGACGAAGCAGACATTCTCAGTGGTGTCAATGTCCCCGTCTTTTGAGTAGATGGGAAACTTCCCAAGATTTACGATGGCATTAGCATTATCGTTACGGTAAAGCAGATAATCCAAAGTCTGCTGAGCCAAAGAAAGCCTATCAGCCTTATAATCCTCTTCCGATGACCATCCGGCAACATTGATTTTAGCGTGTTTCCTGAGACTGATGGGATTCAAGTCAGTGTTCAGCAATGCATTTCTACCCTCATCACTGAGGCTCATCCAACTGATAGCACCTTCATCCATCAGTTTCTCACTGGTCTGCCAACCCATCACTTCAAAGAGTCTGTTGGCATCATCGTCAAAGACAAACCATTTGTCACCATTTGGGAAAATAACAATGTCATCACGCAAGCCCTTTATTCTCTCGCGCTCTTTTCTCAAAGCCCGGATGTCATCCGAGAAAGTCTCGTCATAATCGACGGTATTCATTCTTTCCTGGGTCATGGTTGTTATGGTAATGGGAACTCGATTGTCTTGAAAATCACGCTGCCCTCCTTATCGAGGAAGAACCAGCGTTCAGCACGGATGTCCTGACCATGACCGTCGTGTGCCTCATAGTCAATCTTCACCTTCCAACCACTCCATTCGCCTTTCTTGTCACATTCAAAGAGCATACTTCGTAAGTCGGAGTTAGCCCGCATCTGACGCTCTACCAAGCCAATGACGTAGGCATCATTGGGATCAAAGGTTGTCATGTTCTGCGTCCGACTCATAATCTGTTCTGTTACTTTCTTCATCGTGGCCATTGTAGCCTTCTTCTCATCGGGTGTGAGATAGCTGGTGCCGAAAGCAGAATCAGGTTCCGACACACCGAGAATCTTCAATTCACTCCCTTCGCCTACAGACTGACGCAGGCTCATTTCCGCCAATTCTACCATCTGTTGGTTTTTGTCCGTGCAAGCCGTCATCGTAAGCAGGACGGCCACTGCTATCATCAATTTCTTCATCTTTCCTGTCATTTAAATCTTGATTATCTGGTCATGTTCGCTATTCAGTCCCAAACGCTTGTAGTAAACGGTGCCGTCATCCTTGAACAACTCCAGCACATCCTTCGTCTGGCCTTTCTCACATATCTGACGAACTTCGACAGCAGTCACCACATGCCCCGAAATATTCCGCCAGATATTAAAGTGACAGGGATGATCCTTGTCCTTGTAGTTGCTGCAGTTGTAGGCTTTCGGCCCCACATGAATGTCACCGCCACATACAGGACACTTCGTAATTTTCGACTCCAAAGACACGCTGCCCAGATCATTCAGTCGAAGCGTCGATGAGAACAGATGACCATCATTCGATGAAAAACCGTCAAGCGTCAGTGTCTCACCCAGAAGGAAACTTTCCACTTCTTCGTCCGTAATCTTACGGTTGCAGATGATACCCATCATATAGAAGTCACACGTCGGATTCTTCCCCACATGATGCTCACAGGCATAACCCTTGCTCGTTTTCTTCACCCTGCCACCGCATATCGGACAGCGGCCTTTCATATAGTGCGATCCCATTTCCAGCTCTACATGCCCGTCCTTAATGACGAACCTTGCCTGAAACGGCTGGCCGCACTTGTTCTTCATTTCCATCATGTCGGTCTTGCCCTCACTGAGCAGTTGACCGCAAATCTCCTCCGTCATTTCCACCCCATGCATCTGGCGGTGGATGACGAACTGGCAACGCCGACCCTCCTTTGTCGTGCCATTGCAACAGAATCCCAGCGGTGACTCCATCACGTCACCGCCACACACGGGACACTTACCGATTACTTTCTTTTCTGTCATTTCTTATCTATTGTACTATTGTTAGTTTCTCTTCACTTCGTCCTTAAAGGTATTGCCATTCATAAATCAGACCTTCCACTATGGCTTTGCCAGACATCACCGAAGCCCAGCCTACTGGGTCAAGTCCATACCACAGATCATTCCAGGAGTATGTGCGGATCTGCCAAGCAAGCAGCCAGAGGTCAGTATTAATGCTCTCCAACTTTGATACAACCTCATTGGCCACATAATAACGTTCGGCTGAGTTCAGTAGGTTCACCTTGTGTTTCTTGTTCACAGGATTACCTTTCTCGTCATAGTCAGACACGTTATAACTGCCACTGGTCACCAACTGTTTCATAAACGGATAGAGACTTGCCATTTGAGTGGCTGCATCTGTCAGCTCATCCGATACAAGCAGAGCTATTGCCGTACCTTTCAAATGACCAGGCAGAGACTGTTTCACCAAATTCATGTTCTGAGGAATCTCTGTAGTTACCAGCTCTGCAGCCCGCTTAATCTGATAGAGGTTCTGCATGGCTCCCTGCGCATTCGACAGGTAATCCAGCATCTGGTCTTCGACCTTGTGCATCCTATCCATTGCCACAGTAACAGCCGCTTCTGCAGCAATTATTTTCTGTTGCGTCTTCTCGCGTTTGCTAAACAGTTGGTTCAGCATGACGCTTTGGGCTGCTACTGCTCCCGTCAAAGCCGGGTCTATCTGTTGGGCATGGGATTCCATCGACATACCCATCAGGATCATCATACATATCACGTTTCTTGTCATCTTCTTCATTTACTTTAGCGGTTACAATTTCATTCCTTTACTCCTGTCCTCAGCCAACTTCTCATTCCGCTGATACTTATTGGGCATTGCCACTTCCACCATCGGTTTGTTCATCACCTGGTCGTTCCAGTCCTTGAAAGCCTTAGCGGGTTTCCATTCACCGATTCTGTCGCCTAACTGCATGAAGGTGGTCAATTCCTGAATGGAAGCCTTGGAAGCATCCATAATGTGCTCCTGTCCCTTAACGGTCAGACGGACTTCATCATTAGTCTTGACGATGTTGAAGTGAACACCCTCCATCAGCCCAGCCATACGGATGCCATAGACGCGCCCGGCAAGGTCATTATCGAAGCAGTCTACAGCACGCGCCTCTCCATAGTGGTTCATAACGCTCTTCACCTGCTGGTCGGAGAACGTCCCACCAAGCGACACAAAAACGGAACTTTCCATATCCAGTCTTTGGCGATTGAACTGATAGAAAGCCATGATATCATAACCACTCTCTGCGAAATAGACATTCTTCACTTCAAGCGGATCCTGACGATTGGACATATCCACGATCCAGGCAGCAGAAGAAGAGTTTGTGCCAGCAGCCTTACTCTTAAAGCCCTTGTAACCACGGATTTCATAGCCAACCACATCACCCGTCTCAGGAGCCATATAGGGGAATCCCAAATTATAATTGTTGTAGTTCTTAGATTGAAGATCGCGGATGCGAACAAGGTAAGATGCAAAGGCATCCACCGTCTCTTGCCTGATTCCTCGTGGTTCGAAATATGTCATCACATGATGCATATGTTCCTTGGCTGGAGTCACTTCCCAGCGTTTTGGGTCAAACACCTGGCTCTCGGAATAGCCAGCTTCTTCCAAATATTTGCTATCTCCATAATCGGGTATCGGCTCATCAGCAAACTTTGCCATTACCCTGCGCACAGTGTCCCACTCGTCACGTCCCAAGATGCCAAAGCCATTGATGTTCTCTCTGATCAAGCCGATAACATCACCACCACCAGAACCATTACGGTGAAAGTAAGTCTGGTCGGGTTTGCTTTTGGGATTACGGATAACAATGGTATCGGTGTGGCCACCTCTGCCATCAGGAAGCGACATCTCGATGTACTTTCCAACACCAGCCATACGATTCAGACGGTAGCCGAGTGAATAGGCGATGTCATCCACCCCTACCTTCTCTTTCAGTTCCTTGAATTTCAAATTCTCCATTGTAATCAGAAAACTAATCTACCATTCATCTGTTTTACCCTATCTTCATCACCCTCTCTTTTTGTCTGGAATGACTATTGATGTCATGGGCATAGCTGCTGTTCAACGTAGTTGTCAGCAGGCGTTCTTTCTCTTTTCCGTTAGGCAAAGAAAAATAGCGGACACCTATCTCGCGGGCTACGGGCTTCATTTCCAATTCCGTACCATTCAAAGAGGCACGGGCGGCAAACTCACCATTCTTCTGTTTGATGATGGCTGCATTCTCAAAACTTGCACCCATCGGTTCCAGTTTCGAGGCATTCCTTTCGAGGATTGGAGTCTCACCAAGAGCCAACTTCTGTTCATCAATCTTCTCCAGCAACATGTGAGAAGCCTTGTTCACGTCGGAGAGAATACTCAGAATCACCTTCGGATTCTCACGCAGGTTCTGAATCCAGCCTTGGATATAGGCTGTATTGTTATCAAGGATTCGCTTGTCGAAGCCAAGGGAATTACCGACAACAGCGGCAGTCATCTCAGCTACATATTCCTCATGGCCATATTGCTTATCACCAAACTGTTTCCCCTTCACACGTTTCAGACGTTCAGGTGTGCCCGTCGAATGTGTGGCCTCATGAAGAAAAGTTGAGTAGTATTCCATGCCATCCTTATATATCTCCTCCGGCGTAGAGCTGATATTGAACTGCGCTTTCATAGGAATCACAATACGGTCTTTAGAGGGAGAGAAAGATGCACCAGGGGCCATCTGGTCATATTGCACGGGGCATAGCCATTCCTGACGCTGAAGCATGCGGTCGATGGCAGCATTGGCATACATGCCTTTGTCATCCTTCATATCCGGTGCTTTGAAACGCTCCTGAAGCTGCTCATACTTCTGAGGATTAACCTCTGAAAGATTGGTCTGATCCACATTGAACTCTTTATAGACACGGAGAATTGGTGTTGAAGTCAGAGCTTGACGTTCCTCACGGGTCATCGAGTCCACTGTATCATGGTCAACACACTTACCGTTCTGATCCTTATAGAGCATATCCCAGAAGATGACAGGCATGGACTCCGCACCTTTGTTGATGCGAAGTCCCATATTCTGTGCCTGCAGGAAAGTCATATAGAGCGGCATCTTGTAGCCGTTCATAGCCGTGTCGAGTTGGAGGAAGAAGGAATTACCACCGTTCAGGGTACCGCTGACGATGTTCTGTGGCAGACCGTAGCTGCCATAGCCGTCAATCCAGCCTTTCTTCCAATGGCTTTCCTTCATCTCCTCCATACGGGCAATCATCATATCAGCGAACTTCTCGATGGCAAGCTGCGTCTGCGGCTTGCGGTCGCCAACCTCATGATTTGTCTTTCTATTCTGCATATTCGATTAAGCTGTTGCCAATAACTCCAAAGCCTTTGTGTCTGTCATTTCCACAAACAGTTCGGCGTTTTCTTCAGTAGGTTCCTCATCGTGATCCTGGCACCACTGCTTGTACTCCTCGGCATCATCTCCCTTCAGAAGAAAGTCGAGCCAACCAATCTTGCCGTCCTGCTTCATCTGCACCAGTTCATCGTAACTAATATTCTGTTCCATTGTATTCTTGCTTTAATGATTAAACCTGTTAATGATTCTCTTTATATTTTCAGTCCCTGACTGACTTCCACTTTCACCCCCATCTTCTCATTGATTTCGGGAGTAAGATACTTGGCTGCCAGCTGCTGACGGGTGGCTGTCTTTGAATGAAAGAGTGAATAGCCGTCATCGAAGCTCAGTTCCTTTTTGGTTGTTACACCACGGTCTCCCATGTCGGCAGAGATACGCCATTTGTTATCGGCATCCTTCGAGACACGGATATCCTTGATCTCCGCTCCTTCAGGGAGTTTGAACTGTTCATAATGGGATGCAAGATGCAGTCGCTGGCCGAGATTCTTCTCAACCAACTGCGAGGGAGTGGTAACACGATCAAAATAAGCGTTTAAGTCGTGGTTAGGTAGCGTAGTTGACATTTTCTGCTCCCCAACCTGAGCATAGAGCATCCACTTACCGAAATTCTGGCTCTGCTCATTACTCTCTTTATAGACGTTCATCTTGTCAATGACGCGACCATCAGAAAGTGTTGTGGCTGCCTTGTATTCTTCTGCGGGAATCTGCTTCATCAGCTTGGTTGGATAGTAGTTCTGCATCAGCTGTTCTACTGAGAGTTCTTTTTTGCTGTAGGCAGCAACATCCTCTGGGGTCATCTTCTGTGGATGCAGTTCCTTGCCGTCAATCTTAGCCGTGAAGAACCAGTCTTCAGGATTCTTGTTTGACTGGAAGGCATGGGCATGAGAAACTTTGGCACCGTTGACAGTAACCATTTGCGGCTCGCGGTGCTGCTTCTCGCCCTGAGACTCTTCCTTTTTGGGAGCATCTACAGTAGTTTGTTCTTTGCCAGAAGCCTGTTTCTCAGACTTCTTGGCTGACTCTTTCGGCTCTTCCTCAGCATTGGAAACAGCCTTACTCTTACTTGCAGTCTTTTTCTGGGGCTGGCTCTCTGCCTCGCCCTGGACAGGTTGCTGCTTAACCTCTTTTTCCTTTTTCTTTGCCATAATCGTTTTTATTAAAAGTTGATGAAAGGTAAACTCTCACACAAAAACAGGGTGGTTACTCACACTGACATTCAGCGGCATTTCCCATCGATTATGCTTGGAAGCAAGGTGTTGCCATACGCAACCACCGTTCGAAAAACGAGGTTGTCAGATCCTTGCCAGACCTCTTTTCAAAGCCTGGCAAGGGGATATAAAATGTATGGCAACATTGTATTCAGGCATATCTTCTTAGAGAAAATGCGCCATTGCCTATTCATTCAGGCAATCAGGGAATACAATTTAAAGTCCCCACATTATGGCACTCTTATATCGTGCTTAGTGGTTATAATATTAAAGCGACCCATCAAATGGTGCAATCTGTTATCCTATATGATCTTTATACATATATATATTATAGGAGGACTGACTATAGCTTCAGACCCGAGCTTTTCTTCTCTTCTTTCTTCAAAGTAGTCTGCACACTTTCCTTATTCGTCTGCTTATCCACGAACTTCTGGTATTCCCAGCGGTTTTCGTCTGTCTGGACATAGCCCATATAGCCCTCATGTTCGAGGTCGTACTTAATCTTCTTCTGGCGGTTCCATTCCTCCATATCACCATTGACAACCTTGAAACCCTGTGGTTCACGGAGGTCAACACCTACGGTAACAGGCTGGTCACCGACATTCAGTTGAATAGGCTTACCTTCCTGGGCAGCTTGTTTCTGGTTTGCACCTAACTCAATATCCTTGATCTTCTCCATGTCACGGAGTTTTTCGGCGATTCTCACACGCGCAACACTCTTTGGTATGAGCGCATTGGTCTCACTGTCAAGCTGGATGAACTTCATCTTCCTGATGCCGTTCTCCTCCAATTCCTTACGAATAACCTCGCCGTTCTTCACTCGCTCCAGCTCACGGGGAGTCAGTTCGAAATCATTCTGAATCTGCTTTGTACGCTGGTAAGTGAGGAGCTTAATACTGCCATCATCATCACGACTTAATTGGATCTTCATGGGAATCTCCATAGTCTTGCCGTTCTTAGCCTTAATATGGGCTTTAAGAATAGGTGACACCTTACCATTAATAATGGGATCAACTAAATCCTTCGGCATCGACAGAAACGCACGTCTGCTGATGCCAAGTTTCTCTAACTTGCCATAAGGAATTTCTTCCTCCAAAAATGCTTTCTTATTAGTCATATCTGAATAATTTGTATTAATTTTGCGGCAAAATTACTAAACATTTATCAAATTATGATAGTAAAACGAATTTTTATCGTGTTTTTAACACTACAATTAGTCTATATCAAGGCTAATGCCCAGTTTTTTACCATTTATGCCGATTCTGTAAAGTCAGAAAAGGTGAGTAATGAAGAATCAGCTGACCTTAGCATGAACACGCAAGGAACTATATCCTCTGACTCTGTTTTATCCGAAAAGGACAGTCTGATAGTGGCTGACAGGGAAAAGGAATTGTTTCCATCAGCCAGAGGATATGAGATTTCAATTGAAAGAAACGTGCCTGTGTTTGTCAGTGTAAACAACAACCCGCTTTTCAGGCTCATTCAGAAACGGGTGACGGTCTGCCTGCCTTTGGATTACCTGACGGTCAACTCCAGATACGGCTATCGCAAAGATCCTGTATATAGGTGTGAGCGGTTCCATGACGGGATAGACTTGAAATGTAACTATGGGAATGTCTATTCCATGATGCCGGGGATCGTCAAGGAAGTACATTACGGAAACAAAGGCTATGGAAACTATATCATCCTGCAACATGGAAGTATTGAATGTCTCTATGGCCATCTGAGTCTGATAGCAGTCAATGAGAATGATGTGGTACAAGCGGGTGACATTGTGGCCATCTCAGGCAATACAGGAAAATCAACTGGCCCACATCTGCATATCAGGCTCAAAAAGGATGGCAGAAGCATAGACCCGCAACCCTTTGTTAGCTATCTGAACGATTATATCGACGACCTTCAAGACAGGATTGCTATCTTGAAGTTCGGTTCGAAGCCAGACAAAGAGCTAAACATTGGAAATCTGGCAAAGGTACTGGAGCAATACCACGTCAAATATCCGAGGATTGTCATCGCTCAGGCACTGTTGGAAACAGGCTATTTCACCTCACGCGTATGCTGGGAGTGCAAGAACCTTTTTGGCCTTCGCCGTCCAAGCGACGGAAGCTATTATGAGTTTGAACGGTGGGAAGACAGCGTTAAAGCCTACCGAGACTACGTACAATATAAGTATAAAGGAGGGGACTATTTCCAGTTCCTCAACCGTATCGGCTATGCCGAGGATAAGGCTTACGTCCTGAAGGTTCGCCAGATAGCCAAAAGCCTGTGACTTCTAACGTAGAAAGTAAATCAGCATCAGATGTACAGGGTAAAAGGCATAGAAAGCATACTTCCATGCCTTCCCCTTAACAAATCCTCGTTCACCATTATAAAGCCAGATGACGGCAAAAGCCATCAGAATACCAGTGATTCCATACTCATACATCAAAGGTATGCCAAAGAGGGTTTGCAATTCTGGCCTCCCCCGGAACATATAGAAGATAAGAACGAGACCAAAGCCTTTCCAAGAATAATCGGTATCGGCAAAGATAGTGGCGCAAGCTATCGATGTAATGAAAGCCATAGTCAGCCAACGGTTCTTGCAGTTCTCCAAGACATATAGTCCGAGGAGTCCAGCAAGTAAGGTAAAAAGGACGTTATGACTACCGTCATGATTCAATAAGAGCCAGGGAATCTCAGACAATAAGGCGAATATGAACAAGCTCAGCATGTATTTCTGTCTGTTCTTCGTATGCACAAAGCCTTCTGCCAGCAGAAATGCAAACGTCGGAAAGGCAATACGCCCAACAGTCCGCATTAGTTCGTACAAATAAGGATTTTCGATACCCCAGTAATAGGCCAGATGGTCTATTGTCATTGAGAGCATGGCAGTCATCTTCAGCCAGCTCCCGCTCAGTTCTCTTGTCATTTCGTTATCCTAAAGCAATCATAAAAAAGGCTGTCAGGCAAACCTAACAGCCAAGTTCATATCTTACAGAAGTTCGATGGTCTGTTCAAGTCGTTTTAGCAAATCTTCTCTCGTCTTAGAAGTGTAATCCAACATTTCCTGGTTCATTTTCTGAAGCAGTTCATCAATAAGCTTCTTGACATTGACATCATACTCCTTTTGTAGATTTTTGATGTATTCAGTAGCATCACTCTGCAACAGTTGTAGCCTTGCCTTGACATGACTTTCCAAAGCAGGATCCTTGCTATAGAGTGCTTCATCCTCCGGGTCAAATGCTTTTGCAAAAAGCAAATCCATTGAAATAGACTGTGAGTAGAAAGCCAAAAGAGGAAGGAGCGATGTAGAAGTCTCGCCGCGTTCCATGCGGGATATGGTCAGTGGGGCGCAGCCAACTTCCTCAGCCACCTCCGATTGCTTCATCTTCAAGTGCTGTCTAACTTTCTGGAGTCTGTCACCCAGAACCTTCATATCCAACTTCTGTACAAATTCATTCATGTTTTACGAGTTATGCGGGGTCATACCAAGAAGTTCAGAAATCATTGCGTCCACTTCATCGTTAATACGCTTGAAGTTGCGGTTCAGCATAATCTCCTTCTCCTTATCGTCTGCAAAGGTATACATTTTCGGCAAATTTTGGTAGTATTTCTCTTCCTTTTTTATCTTTTCCATATCAAAATTTGTCTTGCAGAAGTACTTTGTGGTCTTAAACTCGTCCGATTCCTCAATATTGAAGTCGCTCAGCGATGATTTATCCGTCGGTGTAAAATCACGGGCGGCCTGACCTGCCAACCATCCAGTTGCCATGTCCGCGATTTTGGCAGCAGGCACAAGATAGTCCATCTTTTCCTGAATGGAGGTTGATACCCGCTGTTCGTTGATGGTGACGGACTTAGAGGTTTGCTTGGCTTTGCCGAAGACATCGTTCTGTGCCCATTCCAATGTTTCTTTGTTACGGGCGGCACCCATGAATATGTTGCCACAGGTTGTCAGTATCTTCTGCATTCCTACCTTGCCATAGTCTGCCTCCAGCTGTGGCAGTTCCTGAAAGCCCAAGGTGACGGCCACCTTATTGCTTCGTGCCGTACCAATCAGACGGTCAATCTTATGGAAGTAGAGCGTTGGCAGCTCGTCCACAATGATGGAAACAGGGATATTTCCCTGACTGTTTACCCTTGTTATCAGACGGTTTAGAATCAAGGCGTTTAACGAACCGATAACCTGTTCCTTGTCTGGATCATTGGCAATGACGAGATAGGAAGGATGTTTAGGATCTGATATTTTCAGGTCGAAGTCATCCCCAGTAAAGACCCAATAGGCTTCAGGCGATACCAGGCGGGCGGCATTGACACGGAGCGTTCCTACCATACCTTCCAACTGGTCGTTGGCTTTGTTCTTCCATGCAGACTGGAAAGGAGCCATCAAAGACATGATTTTCTCATCCTGCATGAGAATGTCAAAGATCTCATCGTATGACCTGCCCAGGAATGACAGCACATGAGGCATATCAGAAAACTCACCTGTGATGGTGTCAGGTTCCACAATGTTACCTTCATCATCCTCATACCAAGCCTTGTCGATGATAATCAAGTCGCCGTTCATATCCTTATACATGAACTTGTTCAAGTCTACAAACATGCCATCTTCATCAGTCGAGACATTCCGGCTGTTCTCATCAAGGAAGTCTAAGACTACCTTACCATTCTCATCCACAGCATTGTAGTCCACCCAATAGCGAGTGACCAGTTTCAGCCTTTTGCCATTATAGAGGATGTAACGGGTTAGCTTCTTACCATTCTTATAGCCCGTCGGATGAAAATTGATGAAGAAGTAGATAATGCTGGCCAGAAAGTTCTCAGCAGAATTTTGGAAGAAAGCCTCTGATCCACCTTTCTTTTCACTGCCCTTGTTCAAGGCTTCAAGCAATGTCGCTGCCGTCTCGGATGCACCTGCAAGGTCAGGGATGTACTTCCGTTGGATAGGATTCACACGATTTGAATACTCCACATCGGAGAAATTGACGATGTGAAAGCCGCAGTTCTCAGGCAGATGGCCATAGCGCTTATTCTTGCAATACTGATAGAATAGTGTTTTTCCCAATGTCGGAAACTTGTAGTCATAGACCATCATCGCAAAACCCTTTGCAGCGTGTTGACGTATAAAGGGATCGATGATGCCGAACGATTTACCAGATCCAGGTGTACCGAGTACGATAGTACCACGAAAAGGATTGATGATGTTGATCCAGCCCTTATGCATCCTGCGCTTGAAGTAGTACACCATCGGGATATTCACCGAATACTCATTTGCGTTCAAGTCCTCAGACTGTTCAAAGGACTCGTTCTCAAAATTGAAACGATCCTCACCCAGCTTATGGTTGTAATAGCGGGCAATGCCATCCAATCCCTGATGAACCAGCATGGTTCCCACGATGCTCGACAATGCATAGAGAACCCTGTTCGTAGCAAATCCACACAGTTCGCCACCCCACAGGCCATGATGTAACACCATACAGGCGATAATCAGCGAGAACCCCATCACAATGGGATAGATTACCATCGTTTTTACATTGAATTTCAGGCTAACCTTAGCCCTTGTTCCGATGCAAGTCACTGCAATACAAATCAGTTCAATCAGCTTACATGACTGTACACTATTGAATATCTGGAATCTGCCTATCAGTTCCAATATGAACTGCGTGACACGACTCTCGGATGTGATGGGCAGGTTCATGACCAGCTCAATAATCAAAAAGATATAGATGCAGCTACGGAAGATGTTATACATCTGCTGCTGTTCCTTTGTCTCTTCTGTTCCCATATTCTTGTTCTTATAAAGAGAGGGGACTACTTCATTGTATATATAGCCCCCTCCCCCAACTTTATGAAAGGTGTAAGTTTATCTGACTCTCAGCACCGGGCGTACTCTGCCTGGTGTTGTCTTGATGGTCGAGGTCACAAAACCGCTACGAACGGCCACACTAAGGTAATACATCTGCTCACTTTCTGAGGTACTACCATCCTGCGTGGAACTGAGATATTGCCCATCATCGAAAGGCTCACCACCAATGATACGCATGGAGTTCTCCACGACTGAAAGCATAGCAGCCAAAGCCCTCAGTTCTCCTGCTGACGGCAAAGCCCAGCTTGCCATAGGTGAACGGAAAGCGGCAACCGCCTCGGCTGCAGGAGTTGGAATCTCTGAAACCAGCAAGGCTGCCGTGTTCTCAGCACCGCACAGGGTACGGCTATCGCTATCAACACTGCCCACTGTTCCCAAAGAGTCTGCATAAGCATAACTGCCCAGTTCATGAGTAGAAATGACCAAAGCCGTATCACGATTGCAATAGAAAATTACGCCTACGGCTTGTTTACCTTCCGCATCATAGCCTTGTGGAGAAACTACGGTATTATCTGCCAGCAGAATATTTCCGACTCTCAGGCTACCATCATATTCGTCGGTATGCTCCTCGCAGGAGGTCACACCTCCCATTACGGCCACAGCCATCATCAGCATTGCCGTATTTCTTTTAAGAAAGTTTATTATATTGTTCATATCAGAAAGGAATCTTTAAACCAATCAGAAGACCATTACGGAAGGAATCGCCATGCAGGAAACTCACTTGGTTCTTCTGAATCAATGAAAACTGAATACCAGAGCGGAAGACGTAATTGTATTCAAGTCCTCCCTCTAAACCAAAGAAATATCGGCCAGTATAGGCTCCAAATTGTGGGCCAAAGCGAAGACGCAGGTTACTGTTCTTGTACTTCCTGAGACAATGCTTATACAGCAGTCCACCATTCCAATAATATCCTTTCCAGAACACATCACTGCACACCTTTCCACAGACTGGATCACGCTGCCACTTGTTACCAACCTCGCCAGTCAGTTCAATGGCACTCCCATAGGTCAGTTCGCGTTCATAGCCAAAAGTAGCATTAATTGTACTGTTAAACAGGAATCCGGCATTAAACGTGAAATACTCATCTTTCTCTCCAGCTATCGCTCCCGTTGTTATCAGGAGGGAAAACAACAAAACAAAATACTTTCTCATAGCTGTTTATCTGTTGATGTTAAACGGAAGACGGTTTATCAGGTTCTTATCAATTCCATCGGCATTGAGGATGTCCTCATACTCGATGGGAATATAGATGACACGACCGGAAATCTGACGTTCGGAAATCTCGATACGGAGTAGTTTTTCATCTGGAAAAGTTAGCTTCGGCAATACGATGACGTTTCGATAAGCTTTCTTGAAGCTATGCGCACTATTCAAAGAGTATGCCGGAGTCAGCTCAATGGTCTGTGAGTTGGTGGCCTTAGCCTCCTTCTTGTCGGTCAGCTTAATACGTACCTCGTCAATGTCATACTTGATCTTTGTACGATTGTAAAGCGAGTAGTCGATGAAGTAGAAGTCATTGACCGTATAGATGTTGTTCACCACGGCACGGATTCCATTAGCTGTATAGTGGATATTGTTGTAGTTCGGCTGACTCCCGTAGATAGCCCAGGCATATGCGGCCATCTCACTCTCAGGCATCAGCACGTCGGGGTTCTTGTAGCGTTTCATTTCGTCCTGTTGAATGTGATAGATGCTGTTGGCACGGACAGGCCCGGCCGAATAGACCACATCGAACTGAGCCAGATGGCGTTCTCCAATGACAGTTATCGTTCCGACCAGTTCATTGTCGCGCATCCTGCCAGACGGTTTCAATCGCACGATGTTATCGGCGCACTGGTTACCAACGAGTTTGTCCGTTGACATATCCACCAACTTGATATTCTCTGGCATGATGACATGGGTGGTCACTTCCTCATTCACGAAGATGACGTGCTTTCGGTCAATGCCTGGCAGACAGTCATCGGCTGACTGCATGGTATAGATATACCTTACTTTCACTGAATCTTTCTTGATCCCTTCTATTTCCTGGGCATAAGCCCCTGCCGTAGCCGCTATCATGGCCAGCACGGCAAACATGATTCTTTTCATTTGCTTACTATTTGTTTATTGATTTACTGCGTCCTTGTTAATCAGATAGACGATGGTGTTATACTTGATACGTGCTTTATTCTTGCGGATATTGCTGGAAATTGCACCTGAAGCCGACTGGTACATATTCTGAAGGGCCTGAAGTGCCAAAGCCTCGCCACTAAGACCGCCACCATAGCCGCCATCGAGTGTGATATTACTCTGCATAGCCTGTGCCCCTGCGTCCTTCATCATATCACGGAAGGCCGACTCTGGTACATAGAAACCTTCCATACCGTCATTGTCGAACACCGAAAGACTGACCTTGATGAACTTGTCACCCACAAGAATACTAGTGATGCTGGCCATGACGCGCTGCTGACCAAAGCCAGTGACGATGCCATAGAGGTAGGTACCTTTCTTCAGCCGGACATCCTTGATAATGACATCATCGAGCAGTTTGAAACGGAGCCGTGTACCCTCATGTGCCTTAGTAGTCTTGTCTATCATGGCCTTGATCAGCGGCGCATCAGCCGCCTGTTGGTCATTGATAGTGTTGAACATGGCAGCACTGGCATCATCGGCCTTTCTGACCACTTCTGGCTTCACCTCGTTCTTCTTGCGTTCCTCTGCCAGCCGTTTGCGTTCTTCCTCGGCCTTGCGTTCTTTTTCTTCCTCGTCAGCACCGAAGGCACGTTCGATGACTCTCTGCCGTTCAAGGCTACGCTGCTGTATTTCCTCCAGTTCACGGGCATAATCATCAACATCCGACTGTCGGGTACTACGACCACCATAACTGCGACCAGCTCCCCGGCCAGAACCGCCACCATCATCAAAGCCGTAAGAATTGATGTGCTTACGTGACTCCGCCAGACTGCGTTCCAAGTCCTCCAGTTCCTTTTGCCTGCGTGTACGCTTGGCATTTTCAGCATCGATATTGTTCAACTCACTTTCAGAGTAGCCGCTCATCGTACTGTCGGCTTCCTCCTTGTCATCCCCCAGCGCACCGATAGCCGTATAGGCACCGTCCTCGCTGAAGTGTTTATTCATTTCAGCCATCTTGTTACCCATCTCCTCGTTAGCAGCATCAGGCAGCGACATATTGATGCTGTCGGTCACCACCCCCTTCTTGGTTTCATCGCTTCCACTTGTAAACTTTGAAATCTGGAGAGCCAGGAAAACCAGAGGCAGAAGGATGACCAGCGGGAAGATATACTTCGGCTGTTTCAAATTCAATTTCTTCATGTTATTGTCCTTTTTCTAAGTTGTTTACAATTAGTTCCAGTTGCTTATACTTGATGACTATCTGCAGGGAATCATCATGGGTTTTGTATGGCATTCCTACCAAAGAATCAAGCTCATGTTTCAGCATCTGGCCTTTCCGGGCCATCTCCTCAACCTGACTGACCTGATAAGCCTTTGCATTCTGTATTCGTTGCATCCCAACAAACATCGGCTCCACAGGTTCAACACCATTCATGAAATTATCTCCATCAGATGAGTCAGATCCCAAGGTCAGGAAAGCCCCAATAATCAGGGAAAACAAGAGGCATCCGACTGTTATCAGCATGGTATCACCCCTATGTCCGTCTGCCCATCTGTTGGCTCTGATAATCCTCTCACGGACTTTCCACTTTACAAAGAGCCTCCAAAGTAGGATTCTGAACCATCGAGTGACCTTTGATTCTTTCTTCCTCTTTCCGTTTTTATTCTTGAATAACCGCATAGACCTAATAGTCAAGATCCTTATTCTCCAATGTTCTCCAGTTGGTCACGAGTAAGCCATGAGGGTTGTTCTGAGTCCTTGGCACGGTCTCAATACCACCTACTGTAACGATGGAGCGTTTGACATCACGGGAGCGACGTTTAATAATCTGCGTACCATAGTACTTGAACTTGCGTTCGTGTTCGTCCAGATTGATGGAGTCACAGATAATTGTGCAGACGGCCGATGACGAAATGATGTCGGAATAAAAACCATTCTCGTCCATAGCCTGTTTCTGTTTCATGGCCGTTCCATCGGCCATATAGAGAGCCTTGCCTACCGTCCACTTGATATAGTCATCATCTGGAGGAAGGTTGAAGAAATACTGGTGGAAAAGCTGTATGTGTGCCTTGGCCTCCATCACGAAGTTAGCCTCCTGCTTGGCGCGTTCAGCCAGGAAAGGAATATCACCGTCAATGACATAGATTTGTTCCCTTTCATCGGTGACCAGCTTGGCACAATGGAACACGGTGAAGGCACATATCACCGTACATCCTGCAACTGTCGCTATGACAGTCATCAGGGCCAGTCTGGTCTTTTGTTCTAAACTCTGTATTAACATAATGTGAATCTTATAATTGAATTGTTTATATTCTATCGAAAGCCTCCTTGGCAGATTCGTCACGGACAGTCACACGACCGCTCATATGCTGCTCATATACCTTGCCACCTTCAGTCTTGCTATTGATGACTGGGCCATTCAGTCCTTTCTCACCCAGGCTTCCTACAACTCCTACAGCAGCCGTACCGCCAGACAGAACCATAGCACCACCAGCAATACCACCATAGATACCTCCTGCGACACCAGCCGTAGCAACTGATCCTGCTGCGCTGCCAGCACTGGAGCTGACACCACCGGGAATCAGCCATGATGCCACTTCGGGGACAAAGCGAAGGATAAAGGCACCGACAAGCATCCCCATAGCATACATACAGTTGGAGCCAATGCCCTGAAGTCCAAGTGCGCCAATCTGACTCCATGTATTGACCTGTCCCTGAAGCAGCTTTGAGTAAGCCGTTATATCCTCCTGTAAGTTATAGAGCAGGATGAAATCAATGTAGTACAGGCACATATAGGTCACAAATCCCCATAAGGATAGAGACAGGTACTTTGAAATCCATTGTGACCAGGCATTACTCCAAGGCGGCACGATGGAAAGCGCAAACATGATGGGTGCAAACATGGCGAGTATCGTCATGAAGACACGCTGCGCCACCAGTATGCCGTAATAGGTCATCTGGAATATCAGTTCGCCAATAAAGCGGATGACATCATTGATCCATTCCGAGACCTTTGTCTCTGCAGCCACAGCTGCCTGCTGCGCATACTTGTTGATGGTAGAACCAAGATTCTCCATACTGTAGATCAGCTTGTCCCACCAATGGGCATCTTGCCCTATCTCCTGAATCTGCTTGGCAGTCTCTACGCTGTCCTGCACCTCACGAAGACGTTTCAGGTACTCTGCCTGTTTCTGGGCTACTTTGAGTTCCATCGCGGCAACCTCCTTGTTCTTAGCCTTTGCCATTGCTTTGGTGGTGCTCTCTAAAGCCTTACCAGGCACTTGAAGTTCAGAGCATATCCAGCCGCTTGAAGTAATACACATAGACAGCGCAATGATTCTTGCCAGCTTCATGACATCCATAGCCCTGCGGCCAAGCATCATCATCCAACACTCATAGGAGCCGACGCACAAAGCCAGCAATAGACCGAGGATGCGGGCATAGCCTACAGTATCACCGAGAATAGCAGACTTCGGGAATGCCTCCATAGCCACAAGGAGCTTGTCAAGGCTCTCGTCAATGGACGGCAGTCCCATCGTGAGGAACAAGTCAGGTACACTTAATAAAATATCCGTTGTCATCTTCCGTGTCCTCCTTACTTGTAATAACTCTGGGCCATGCCTACCAAATGGGCAGTCCTGCTTACCAGTTCCTCCATCTGCTGCTTGGCTTCTATATATGCCTTCTGTCGTTTAGCATTCTCCAACTCATACCCGATACCAGTTTTGTGGATGTAGGCAATATTCTGGCAGACGATTTCGTTCTGCCTTGACAGTTCATTGACCTGTGCCTTCATCTTACCCTTGCTCCTGGTCATGCAGAATGTCAAGCCTTCCGAAATGCTGTTCTGCATACGATTAAAGTCATCCTTAAAGGATGCATAGACCAGATCGACGTTTCGGTCTGCCTGACGAAGTACGTCTTCTTTATGAAGTTCTTCGATATACTGTCTCTCGTCCTCCACCTTCTTCATCTTCTGTCGCTGTGTCTCTTCCGAAGTGACACGGACAGGCATGATGCGCTTTACATTGGAATCCGATTCACGGAAACGTACATGGAGGCCGCTGTGAAATCCTCGCCATGCCCAATAGGTACTTGCACCGCTGTAGCTGTTGTGCATCAGCCAATAGTACCAGTCTGGGGCGAAATCCCAAGGGCCGTTTTCCATTGACTTCCATTGTTTCTCTTTCTGCTCGTCATGTTGAATCTCCGGCATCTGCGCATAGATGGCAGATGACGAAAGCATCAACAGAGCAATCATCATAATCTTCTTGCATTTCATACTTTATTCCATTGATTGATTAGTCCCGTTGCAATCTCATCCGTAACCTCGCTGTTCAAGATGTCCCAGATGTAGTCATAGTGAAAGCCTCCGACGGCAACAATGCTTGCCCAGCAATAGGCACTGTCTATGATACCTCGCATCACATCAATGCTTGTCTTGATGGAGTTCACAAGATTCAGCTTCTCGTCCATCGAAGCTTTCATTACGTTCACACCGCTTGCAGCCATTGTTGTATATAGTGCTTTGATATTCTTAATCTCACGAGCACAAGCAAGGTTGGCTTCCGTGAAGTACCAGGCCACCATTGGTTTCTTGGTAGAATACTGTGCTGACAACTGGGCAAACTCAGAATACTCCTGAATGAGCTTATACATACTGTTGGCCGTATAGCCAAGACTTGCTGCCAGCAGGACATAAGAGTAGCCGTTGGAGAGTTTCGAGTCCAACGTGGTACGGGCATCATTGAACTTCTGAGAGCCTTTTGTCACCATGGACTGCTCACCAAAGCTGACAGCCACACGTTCCATCGCCTGGTCCTCCTGCCCCTTAATCATCTTATGAAGGTCAATCAGAGCTTCGATGGTTGGCAAATCCTTTGGAAATTCAATCGCGTGGGCGAATCCACAACCGACAAAGGCGGCAGTCAATATCAAAAGAGTCCTTTTCATACGCCCAGCCCCTCCCAGTCATTAATAACTCCATCTACGATGTTCTTTCCTGTAAAATAGGCAGCCCATGACTGGCAATCGATAGCCATCAGCAGATTGTTCATATCACTGCAGTACTGGCACATCATCGTGATAGCCTCCATCTTGTAGCGTATCTCCAACAGGTGGGTATAGATGCGATTCGCCAGTGTCAGACGCTCATAGCGGTCAATGAAATTGTAGCCATCACCGCCACCACTGGCCTTAGTTCCGACATTAGGAACATCCTTGCTCTTTTTGAGAGGATTCTTAACCTTGCCATTATTGACAATATCTACAAAGTCCTTGACCAGCGACTCCGTTTCAAGAACAATATCCATGATCTCATTTAGACAGATAACATAGTTCTTGCCCGGCGATTTACCCATATAGTTCAATACAACAGGCACGTCCTTGAAGATTTCGGCGACACAGGTGCCTATCTCTACATAATACTTGGATTCTTCGCCGAAGCCGCTAACGTTTTCCATCGACAGTTTGTAGAGTTCCTTGATAGTGGCCATGGTCGCGGTGTACTGCATAATCTTCTGTTGTTTGGAACTAATGGAGTCAAGCCTTGTGTTATGCTGACTTTCTATCAGTTCCTGAGAGGCGGCATTGGCAGTTACTGCGGCTGTCGTCCAAGGGTCAATGACCAATTTATAATAAGCGTTGGCTCGAACTGTAATCAGAATGGCTGCCAAAAGAATAGTGATTCTTACTTTCCCCATATTTGCATGACGTTTTGATGATTATTGATTTGTCTGGCGAAATCGAGGTACTTCCCGACTTTTGCCTGTTTTCTGTCTCTCTCAATCTCTATGATGGCCTGTTGGATGTTTCCATAGTGCCGCTCATAGATTTTTAGGGCTTCTTTCTCCAGTCGTTCGGTAGTATAGGCCCAATAGCATTCCGGCGGTTCCTCCACACCGAAGACATCCCAAGTGTCACCTCTGCGAATCCATACTTCGCGGAAGTAGGCGCGACCTTCCTTGTTCTTCAGACTGTTGATAGTAAAAATCTGCTGAAGCTGTACCTGTGTCAGTCCAAGTTGGTCAGCCACATCCTGATAGTTGTCCTTGAACTTCGACTGATCGAGCAGGATGGTCACATCCGCATTGGCTACGACAGCCTTTTTCAGAATGTCCGAAGATAGCAGGTCTTCGAGTTCCTGCGTCACCACCCCAGCAATACCATTGAACTTACGCACAGTCTTGAAAAGGAACTGGAGGTAGGCGGCCATTCGTGGAGTGGCAACAGCCTTCCATGCTTCTTCGATAATGATGGCCTTGCGTCCTTTCTTCAGTCGCATTTTCTGGAGAAACACATCCATGATAATCAAGACAACAATAGGGAAAAGAACGGGATCTTCCTTAATCTTGTCTATCTCGAATACCACGAACTTCTGTTCAAAGAGCGAGGCATCGGCATCGTTGTTCAACGTATATTCCAATTCTCCACCCTTATAGAATCGACTCAGCAAGGCAGAGAAATCGGCAATGCGGAACTTCACATCCTTGTCCCTGCAAATCTGAGGAATGCGCTCAATGGCAAAGTCATAGAAGGAGTTAAATGAGAGTGTGGTCACTTTCAGTTTGCGACGGCGTTCCTCCATACGGTCAACCTCCTCATTGAGCTTCATAAGGTAGGTTCCTTCCATCACTTCGGGAGTCAGACGGGAAAGCTGATTCTCAGCAGCGGCAACTTCTCCGGCAGATGCAGCCTTATCATTGGCCAAGTTTTGGAGCTTCTCTACCCAGCGGCGTTTCTTCTCCTTCTCCCTGCGCATTTTCTCCTCAGTTTCATCTGATGGCTCAGTCTGCTCAATAGGTTCAACTACCTCTTGTTGCTTCTCCTGCTCGGCATACTTCTTCTCCAGTTCTTCCTCAAACTTGTCATACTCGCCGTTCATTTTGTCCTTCAGGGTAAGCAGATGGATGATGTCCTGACGTTCCTGTTCGGTGTACTTCTCAAACGGATGGAAATAAGCCTCGTAGTACTCGACTATCACCTGATTGACTACCAGTTCCTCCACATCATCGGGTACTTTCTCGCCAATGTAGATAAGGAAGATCAGTGTCTTCAAGAAATTCTTCTTCTCACCAAAGTTATCCTCATACTCCTCACGGGTAATCTTGAAGGGATTCATGGAGATAGGACGTTCCTTTGAGTAGGTGATATAGGTACCTTTGTAATAGCGACAGATGCCCTCATAGGAATCACCCGTATCAACCAGCACAATATCGGTATCCTGAATGAGCAACTGGCGTACCACACTGTTCATATGGAATGACTTACCGCTTCCTGAAGGGCCAATACATAGGAAGTTAGCATTGTTGGTATGCTTAATCTTACCTTCCTTGCCCGTAAAGTCAATACCAATTGGCAGTCCATCGCGGTCTGTGTAATAGACAAGCAGAGGCGATAGCTCAGTCTGCTTGGTATGTTCCTTGAAACAAAGACATACGGCTGCATCCGACAGAGTGAGAAACAGATCATAGTCAGGATTGAAAGAAAAGGCATTGCCAGGAAAGGATGCCTGAAACAATTCCAACTGGTTATAGGCAGTGCGAGACGGCATGATGCCACAACTATAGAGCTTGGTCTCAATATAGGATGAGACAGGAGGAACCTTATTCAAAGGACAACTGACAATAACATTAAAGTTGGTGTTGACCAACAGCTTATTGTCGGCTGCCAGCATATCCAGGACTGCATCGATGTCAGCCTTGGCTATCTTGTTCGAAGGGTCTGGCATGGAGCCATGACGCTTCGACTTGCTTTCCAGCTTTCGCTTCAGTTTCTGCTGAGCAGGAATCTGAATGACCTGATTGTAGATGATGCAGTCGGCAAAGGGAACATTGGTTAAAAAGCCGAAAAGGTCAGTGGCGATTCGGTAGCCGTTTACGGGTACAGGCAGATATGGCTTTACCATTGTCGGCATGTCGATAATATCCACATCGACCAGAGAGAAGGAACGCACGGCACGATTACCAATGGTCAGATGCTCATCGCTGGCCTTGAAGTTGGTAACGCTGAAAGCACCCTCCTTGAAATTGACGGCCATGAAACGGTGCAGATAGTCGGCCACGTCGGTCTTGTTCAGCTTGTAATACCAGATGTTCTTGTCCGAGAGAATATCGCACACCTTCCCTACCTTGGTATGAAAATCGAGCCACTTCTTAGGGTCGTACTTGACGAACATGTTCTTAGTGGCCTCCTGGGTAATGACTAGAAAGGTGCGGATGTCAGTGTATTCACGTCCCTCGAAATAGCGGAAATAGCTCTGTGAGAGGAATTCCATCTCAGGAGGGATGTCATGATGATAACCCCGCTTACAGAAAATGTCCTGCTTCTGAAGGGCATAGCCCTCTCCAAGTGTCTGGACGATGTTACTCAGCACGTCACAGAACTGCAAATACAGTTCGGCATCGGTGCTGAAGCGAGGCACAGGGTTCTTGATTTCTATGATGACAGAGCAATCGCCCTGCTTCGACCATAGCACGGTGTTCAGAAGCCTACCGCGCTCGTCATTAATGTCCTGAAGCTGGGCAAAGAGCTTGTCAAACGGTCTTTTCTTGCTTGCCATTGCACTTTAATGATTGTACAGGCCCTGATAGACGTAGATTCCCCGATCGTGACGCTTGGCATGGAGTCCGCTGCGCTGCTTGACATATATCGTAATCAGTCCGGAAATGGCCAGCACGATCATGGCAATAAAGCCTGCCAGCTTGCCCATTAGGATTGAAAACACGATGAAGCCAATGAATGACAGTCCGATGGCTCCAGCCGCATAAGAGAGGAACCTGCCTCTGATTCCCATGAACTCCAGAGGGCGTTGCAGCCCCTTGAAGACGGGATAGCCATTGTAATTAACTTGCATAACTAAGTATCTTTTAAAAATAGTCAAAGGAAATGCCCTGTTGTCATCAGCCGATGGCTTGGGGCATCTCCTTTGGTCACAATCGGCTCTTACTTGAAGAACATGGGAAGGGCTTCCGACATGGCAACGAATGCAACACAGCCGCCGATGGTCATCATGACAGTCTTCTTCACGTCCTGGTCGCCGTTCTGCATCTTGAAATACACGTTGAAGGCCCCGACGAGGACGATGACGGCAGCGATGGCCTTCATCAGATTCGATACCGGGGTCTGATACGATGAAATTTCAGTTGTGGCCTTGGTGAAGCCTCCTGCGCCCTTGCTGCTGGCGTAGGTAGCGACGGCACAAAAGAGGAACATGCCAACAAAGGAGGCAATGCGCTTCTTGGGGAGATTCTTCCAGCCCTGCTGGAGGGCGTTCTTAATAGGATTAATTACTTGTAACATAATTGTTTGTAAATGTTTTAATTTGAAATCTATGTTACAATTTAAAGAACCAAGTGTGGTTAGGGAGGGAAGTCTTAACGGGACTTCAAGCACTGGATTCTCGCCAATACCGCGGCATCACTCCCTGATAGCCGCCACAAGTTAAAGTACAATATTAAAGCGGATAGATGTTTACGCAGCCTGTGGAATCTCATTCCATTCGGCCAGAAGCTTTCCGAAGGGACAATCTTTGCCTTTCTCGGCAAGCTCGTTAACCTTCGGAATCAGCTCTTCAATTTCAATACTTCCACTCATAATTTCTTGTTCTGATTCTTCTTCCTGGGTCATATTACGCTTCGTGTTATCCTTGACGATGTTGACGGGATGGAACTCGCCTGCCTCGTCGCTGATGTCGATTTCCTCTTCATCAACAGTGGCCTCCAATGGAATGGCCTCCTTTTTGAAGAACTGATCGTAGGAAATCATACCTGCATAGTAAAACAGGTAGCCGAAGAAAATGACCGTGAGTAAATTACCAAATGTCATATTAATCTGTGCATATTGTTATGTGATTGCTCCTGTAAATCCACAGCCAGCCACAGAGGACTGAACTGTGGATCCTTCGAGCGAAGAAAAGTTTATGTTGTTGGCACTGGTGCATCAATGCGTTCTACGTTCCATGCGCGGTTACTACCATACCAGTGCCCGTCCTTCAAGTCGGCACGTGGATCATAACTGACCTTGACACGTTCCTGTTCTTTGATGTCAAACTGTTTAATCTTGTCCTCACCGAACACGTCAAAGAGGCATCGTTTAGGGTACTGCTCTTCGGTTTCCAGCACATATTGCTGGCTCTTCCATTCACCTCGCGCAGTCGTTCCGCTCTTAGGCGGCAATACTGCAATAATCTTTCCTTGAATTTCCATTTGCTTTCTTGCTTTAAACTGTTTATTACTTGTGCCGGGCAGTCATGCGCTCAGCAACGAATTCTTGTTAATGACGGCTGGCAGACTCCATGGGGCAAAGTCCAGTCCGAGTTTCTTGCCGTTCTCCTCACGGATAAAATGGCGTTTCAGCTCTGGTGGGTAATAGATGGTCTTTTCACCTCGCAAAACGATATAGCCAAGACCTTTCAGTTTGGTACGTAGTCGGATTCGGGAATGATTGCATACCAACTTGATATTGGTACGCTGATCCAATCCCCAGGTAATACGTGCGCGTTCCCTGTCTATCAGCTTCTGACGTATTCTGGAACGGAGTCGGCTGTCCTCTTCCTTGCTTCGAGTCAATCCCAGGTTCTTGGCGATACGCTGAATTGTGCGCCAAGAGGTATGGGTTAGCTCACCTATCTCTGTCAGAGAATGGTCGTGGTAGAGGTTTCTGACAGTTTCCTCAATTCCTACCGACTTGGTGACGGCTTGGGGTTTATAGAGCTGTAGTTCCTTTGCCTTACGTACCAGTGTCCGTGAACTGATACCAAGACGCTCAGCCACCTTGTCGTTAGGCTCAACTTGGTAGAATTTGCGCAGGATTTCGATACGCTCGTCCGTCCATTCTGTTTTCTTTCCTTTTTGCATATATCTGTTCTTTGATGATTCTACAATAAGCTGTCTCGTTGTTTGAAGCACTGGCGCAACTCCTCCTTGTTCAACTCAATGAAGGAGCGAAGGATAGCATTAATCTTGTCAGACATTGACATGCGATTGATGTTACAAGCTTTCAAGGTCGTTGCGATGTCCTCGTCCACCCAATAGGTCTTGCGGTCGGGCTTTCTGACATGAAAATCATAGTTCTCGCCAACCTCCAAGAAGGTGTTCCACCACTCGTTACCCTCTTTGGGAAAGGCTGTCGGGGCTGGTTTGTACTCCGTTCTGACTGATGGAGTCGGCTCGGTGTCAGGCTTCTCCGGCTCTCTCTGCACAGGGGCGGCTTGTTGTGTCTGCCGTCCCTGTACGTCGAGCACCAGTCCTGCAATGTCATCGGGCAACTGCATCAGATCGTCCGATGTCATTTCATTTTTTCTCTGTGCCATGGTCGTGCTCTCCAAAGATGTTGTCATAGATACAATCGAAAGCAGGTGTCACGATGGCTTTCTGAGTGTCCATCAGTCCCATCGTATTGTAACGCTGCATTTCTACACGCTGTTCAATCTTGGGGGTGACAATACCGTATTTAGCCCACTGCGCATCAGTGTCTTCCCAGAGTTTCTTCTCCCTCTCAGTGCCATATCGTTTGTCGTGCTTGTTGACGACAAAAAAAATCTTAGTGACCATAGACTGGACGCGCTTCTTCAGCTGTAGGATGAAACCAAGGAAGGTGACGGTGGAGTTAATGGATGTGGTTTCGTACTGATACGGACAAACAACATAGTCGCTCTGTACGAAAAGTGGAATTAGTCCCTGTTGGGCAAGGTTGCCGGGTGCGTCAATCAACACCACGCCATTAAGCTGGCGCAGGTTCTGCATCAGGTTCTTGACATTTTCAGGGTCGGCAATACTGAAAGCCTGAACCTTGTATGGTTCTTTCTGTTCCTTATATTTCTTGTAGTCAGCCTTACGCTTCTCAAAGATGGTCTGCTGACCGTCACAGTCTATTACGATGGTACGTTTTCCCTTTGCCACAAGATAGTTGGCAAACAGGGTACACAGGGTTGTCTTGCCTACGCCGCCTTTTTGGTTGGCAAACGTGATGATTGTTACTTCGCTCATTTTCAATCGTCAATTTAAAGTTTAAAATACTTGTTCTCTTCACTCTCAGTAGTCGGCATCGTAGTGATGTCTGACTTCACAATCTCCTTTTTGGTAGGCCATTTATAAGGAGGAGACGGGCCCCAGAACAAGTATTCGTTGACGATGTACCAGTCATCACACACCCTTTTTTGTGGGTGGTCAACCATTTTTGCGGGTGCAAAGGTAAATATATTCTTTGAAACAACCAAGGAATTTATCAGAAATTTATAATATTGATGTTTTGTGATATTAAAAATACACATATTTATCTATTTAGATTATTGCACCAATGTATTATTAGTACTTATGCAGCTTGTTTGCAGTCCGATTTCTTAGGTAGTGCCCATCCCTTTAGTTTGGCCACTTCGTAGTTGAACTTGAACCAAACATCTTCATCAAGGAACTCAAAATGCATCGTACCTTTCTTATATGCCTTGCACTTGAAGAAGCCCCATACGAACCACTCGCCCCATTCCTCTCTGTCATGATGCCGATAGAGTCCCGCTACATGATCATAGTTAGTGCCTGTAATGTAGCAAAGAGCCTTGCATACATCCTCTAACTGCTCTACATTGTAGCCCTCCAACTGGACGGTGGGATATGCTTCCTTACCGTTTTTCGTGCAGTATCTACTACCGTGGCAGACATATCTATCATGGTAGCCCTTGCACATATAGGGGACAATGAACTTACGGTTTACCATGTAATTTGCGTTAGTCTTCCACTTCTCACCTGCCGTTGTGTTCTCAGCAGAGAAGGAGCAAATGAGGTCGAAGGCTTCTACCAATGCCTTTTGCATACGCTGGCCATTGGTCTGAATTACCATATCAATGACACGGTAGATATTGCCCATTGTGAAAGGCACATTGGTTTGCTGCTCAATGAACTTGTTGATTTGTTCTCTGAGGTGCTTGGTGGCGTACTTCTCCATGTTCAACTTCTTGAAGATGATATGCCAATAGTATTTCTGCAATTCCTTCTTATACTGCTGATGGCTTACGGTAATGGCTTCACCACTATAGCCGCCTTTAATGGTACCAAATTTGATAGGGATGTAGTCATACTCGCTATCTTCCGGGTATCTGGCAACTTCGTTAATCTTATTTGCAGCTGCCAGTGTCTCGTCGAAAAGCTTCACGGCTGAAACGTAGCGGTTTACAAGGTCGCGCACGATGTTGTACTGCATAATTCCTTCCCTTTGGTTCATATTGGCCGTATCTTCGTCAATCTGTGAGAAGTAATAACCGTCAAATTCATTCTCTCCTTCGCCCTCCTTATAGAGCTTGATTAGGGACACATATACATCTGTCTGTCGTTCAGCCGTCTTGAACACATTACCCAGATATTGACGCTGGCCGTATAGTTCTACGGTCTCTATAAGTTGCTTGTTTTTCTCGTATGACCAGCCTCTTTCAAGGTTGCTGTCATTGCAGAGGGCTATGATAGTACAGCCTGCTGGGGCAATCTCAAAAGCATGGAGGATGTGCTTGGCTCCCTCACTAAAAGGTGGGTTCATTACAATATAGTCAATATGGCTCACCTGTTCGGATGTCACGGTTAGAAAGTCGTTGGCAATAATCTCACACTTGCCGTTGAGCAGTTTGCGGATGTTCGGGTCTTTCTCGCAAGCGATAACCCGTGCCGCTCCGTTCTCTTTAAGCCAGTCCACGATGTCGCCCTTACCTGCTGATGGTTCCAAAACCGTTTTACCTACAATGTTCTCACCCATCATCATTTGCTCAATAACTTCCTTGGGTGTGGGATAGAAGTCTGCGTTGTCAGTGAAAATACTCATAATGCTTATACTTTGAATTGTTTGACCTTAATCTTTTCCCTCTTGGTTTGGAGCTTTTGCTCCTTGCCGTCAGCGGGAATTGACTTTTACGATGCCAACAAAAGGTTGCCGCTCTGCGATAGACAGTCGGAAGGTGTAGTACGGATTTCGCCAAATACTCTTTCACAATAGGGAAAGGAAGATTTTGCGAAACCCGTACTGAATACCGAGGTCATTCGCCGACGGCGATTTACCTTTGCACCGTAAAAGTGGTGTCCAGAGGGGGAAGGAGGAATAAGGTCTTTGCAACAAAACACTGATTATTTTCCTTGAAATGAACTTTTTTTCTTTGCTACGAAAATAGGCTTCATTTGGCTATTGTACCTTTGCACACGAAATCTTTAAGGAAGCAAAATTCGGCTCGTTAGCTCAGATGGATTAGAGCATGACGCTACGAACGTCAGGGTCGGGAGTTCGAGTCTCTCACGAGTCACAGTTACTGCCCTATGGTGTAATGGTTAGCACGTCAGATTCTGGATCTGGAGGTGGTGGTTCGAATCCATCTGGGGCAACAAAGCAAGGAGCTTTGGCAGACTTGGTGTATGCGCAGGACTGAAAATCCTGAGAACGTGGTTCAACTCCACGAGGCTCCACAGAAGACAGCCCTATGGTATAACGGCAGTACAACAGGTTTTGGCTCTGTTAGCGAAGGTTCGACTCCTTCTGGGGCGACAAAAGTGCTTCATGGTGTAATGGTAGCATACCAGATTTCGGTTCTGGAGGTGGTGGTTCGAATCCATCTGGAGCATGTTATATGGAGTTTGTGGCCGAGAGGTTTAGGCGCAAGGTTGTGGTTCTTGTTTACGCAGGTTCGAATCCTGTCAAACTCCCGAGACGGTCGGTTCATCTAATAGGTCAGGATTACAGATTTTCAATCTGTCCACACGAGTTCGATCCTCGTACCGACTACATTTGCTTCAATAGCACAGTGGTAGTGCAGCTCCCTTGTAATGAGCAGGTCGCAGGTTCGAACCCTGCTTGAAGCTCTAATTCTGGATATGGTGTTTAATGGTAGCATCCGAACTTTGGGAGTTTGTGGAGTGAGTTCGAGTCTCGCTATCCAGACAAAAAGGCTTCTTCCCAAGAATACAACTTGAAAAGAAGCCTTTTTTATGCGAAGTTCAGAATAGACACGAGTCTGTTCTCAACCTTCTTCAATACTTTCAAAGTCCTTGCCTTATCTGCATCCTCCTTTTTCCCAAGCAAGGCGATAGCCTCTTTTATAAGCTTGCAGTCATCAACAGACAAAGGCATCTCAGTGATGGAGTAGTTAGGATCTGCGTATCTGTAGTATATCCTGTCGTACACCTCTATAGGGGCATTGTAGCCCAGCTTGTCAGACCTCATGATCTGTATATCCATCTGTACGGTCCTGGAGCAAACACCCTTGGTGATGCCCTCCATGTCGTAGAGCGCATCGCAGCAGGCATCAACGAGGTCGTCAAGCGTCCATCTTCTGTATCTGTTTCTCAAACAGTTGTTTATCGTTTTGTACCTTATCAAGGCATTTTTATTCGCAGGCATAGTTGTATGTTCATTTTAATGCGTGATAAAATAATAGTTGGAAATCCTTTCTGCGGTTCGGATTGCCAACTATCAGTTGCTCTTTCTCCTATCTCTGGCTCTTACGATGCCCGATAGCAATAACTATGCTCTTGATGTCGTGGGAATCCTACACCGACTGCTGGTGTGCAAAATTGCTGCACATAAGCATTCCGTTCAAAGCGTCGATAGCTCTGAACGAATGTCGGCTGTGTATGTACAAATAGTCTCATTCCTTGTAGGATTCTTTAAAATTCGGCTGCAAAGTTACAAATAAAGAACGAAATTTTTTTGCGTAGCTAAGAAAAAGTTTCATTTTTAACACTTTAGGTCGAGCCGAGAGGTGGCCGTGGGGTTCGAGAGACCTTCGGCATAGGTTCGGTAGGATAAGAAGAGGGCAAGAAGGCCCCATGAAGATGGATAAAATATCCCGTGAAGAGTGAAGTCTAGTGTTGCTATTCATCATTTCATGAAATAATCTGGATTTCTTTTGGCGAAATCAAAAGAAAAGTGTACCTTTGCAGCAGATTTTTGCATCAAGAGTGATTAGGTTCACACCAACCGAGCTTTCGTTATGCCACGGTGGTAAAAAGATGCGAGTTAACAGAGTATTAACTAAAATGATAACGGTATGCAATACAACCGCATTGTTCTTAATGAACCGCATGCCTCTATTGAGGGGCTTTATGACGAGCGTCTGAGTTTTTGGAACGTTGACGAAAAGTTCGTCAATGACATCGTGTTGAAATGGACTGACTGGCACACTGATTATCTTTTCCATGGCTATAGGAAAGAGAATATCAGAACGGTCAGATTCCCTTATTCACGCTTTATCGTTGATGCTGAACGACTTTGGAATGATCCATTGGAGACTAAGGGGCAAGGTATCTTATATAAACAGTTTGAGGGTTATGTCCGCAGTATTCCCGAAGGATACGAGACAAGCTTATTGAATCTGTGGCACACACATCAGGAACGGTTAAGACACAATCTTTGTCCTGATGCTCTTTTGCTTGACTGTCATTCATTTCCCAGTGAACTGAGTGACATAGACATTTGTATTGGGTACAATGAAGACTGGTCTAAGCCGAATAGGGAAACCATTGAGTTAGCAATCAACCTCTTTGAGGACAATGGCTTTAAGGTGGGAATCAACGAACCTTATAGCAACTCAGAAACCCCAGACAGTCCATTTATTTATCAGTCAATGATGCTGGAAGTCAATAAGAAAGTATATATGGAACCTGATAGCTTACGTATTAAGCAACCTGATTCAAAGAAATCTAGTGTCCAAGACCTTATAAACATATTATTGTCAGAATTGGTAAAGTAGCAATATAAAACAGCATCAAGAGCAGTGCCCGAAAGGGTGACTCGCCAACCGAGCTTAGGTCGCCGAAAACATGGAGGCAACCAGTTATACATAGCTTAGCCACGGTGGTCAGTACGATGCGGAAGTAAAATTAATAAACTTCAAAAACAAAAAGTTATGCAAAATCACATTTATTACACGAAGTATGCCCTGCAGTTCGCAGACATTCAGATTTCCGAGTTAGTAACAGTATTCAATCATCAGGTCGGCAATACTGGCTGGACCGGTATGCGAGCTTATCACGACCAGGCTCTAATCGACGAGTTACAACGACGTGGCATTGATGTCACAGCCGTTTATGATGGTAAGGTCATCAGCTTCGCCCATCCCGTAAGGTATAATCTATTAAATAATCGATTGGAGATTCTCAGATAATTCAAGGACTATCACCCTTACTCTTGCTGTCTGCTCTTGGCAAAGGTAAAGGGTGTCTATGTCATCAGAGCTTTATGATTTTGCACAATTGAAATGCTATAAGAGAGATTCCATGAGATATGCCAACGTATGAAAGCGACATAGCTGGGGGAAGATAGATATAGAAGAGAAGTTATTGCAATACAGTTCCACCATGCTATATATAGTATAAAAAGTGAGTCAGAAGACTTATTTTGGATATTATATGGATTGATAGAGGCTTTATATCTGGTTGGGGGATTACTATGAATTTAGGAACCACCTATCTTGCTATACGTATAGTTCTTTATTTGTCTCATTCTTTTTCCCGACCTTTGCACCCAGAAATCAAAATTACTTGTATATGAGGTTTTATGAATATTGGAATGGTTTTCTTTGGGAGTATAATTCTTTTAGTGAATATCTCCTCGCCTTATTGGGCAGACTGATTGGTGCAATATTGGGGGTTGTTATTCTTTTTTTCTTATGCTGTTTCTTTTACTATTACGGCGAGGGAGAATGGCCAGATTTAACTCCTTTCTGGAATTTGATAAAGTCATTTTTTTGAAGAGTAAACTTTTTAAAGATATAAACAATGATTATAGCTGAATATAACGTACTGGGGTCGTTCTACATTTATAACGAGGAGTATTTTGGAGGTATACTTCCTATACCTTTTATTAAGATACGTCATAGCTGGAGTACACTTGGTTACTTCCATTGTAACCCTGACATGCCAGAAGGAACAAGTGAGACTATAGAGATTTCTGATTTCTATGATTACACCCTTGAAGAACTCAGAGATATAATAGTTCATGAGATGGTTCATTATTATTTGTATTATACGGGTGAAGATATGAGGGTTCGTCATGGTAAAGCATTTAAGCAGATGGCAAAGTACTTAAATAGAGAGTATGGATTGAATATAACCGTTAAGGTGGATGTCTCAAATATGAAGCCCAGAAAAGATGCATCATATCTCAGAAGACTTATGTTTTCAGTGTTCAAATAGCATTTTCACTTGTTATCGGAACAAGTTTTAAAAAAAATATGTATATTTGCAAAATAAAAGTATAAAAATTTTACGCTTATGTTAGTTTCATGTCAATGTTGTCATAGAACAATGTCGGATAAGGGACATTGGTTTGTTTGTAATTCTTGTGGATATCGTATCTGTCCGTCATGTCTTTCTGAACATAGTGGTCCCTATAGCAATGGAGGGTACAAATGCAGTCAATGCTCTTGGGGTCATATGGAAAGTGTCTGGAATTGGTAACAAAAAAGGCGGTGGGAATCTCTACGACTCGCACCGTCCTCAGACATAACTAGGAAGTCGTTTATTCACTTCTCCATCCGAAAGCCTGGTAAACTCTTTTTGAACAGGAATAGTGAAAACGTCCCTCGTTGCAAAATTAAAAAAAAAAATAAGATAATCCTAAAAGATCTAGGTTAATTCATATTAATTTGCATAAAATTAGAAAGCCCAGTTATACGTATATTTAATAGCTTGTACTAAATCATTTTTGTACCTTTGCTCTCAAAATAACAAAAATATAAAATATGAAAATATTGTATAGTCCTTTCTACAGTGGGAGTTGTTATATGAACATGCAAGCTCAACAGGTGGTGCTTGATTTTCAGGTATTGGAAACCCAGGGCCTTCTTAGCCAGCTTGCCTTACATGCTGGCATTCATCAGCAAATTCCATCCTTCCCGGCACGTCTTACCTCCTACCACAAGGCTCTTCTGGAGTATGACAATAGTAATAAGAACAACATATTCCATCGGAGCATCAAAATTGACAGTATGAGTGTTGCCAAGACCCTGCTTCGATGGAGAGACAATCTGGCGTTGTGCGGTTGGGGAAAGCTTGTTAAACTAGAAGAATGTACCCGTCTCAATACCATAGCGGAGATAGACAACTATTTCCTTGATGAAGGTTATGCCTCTTTGTTGAAGAAGCTTGCCAGCCAGATTCACTCGATGGAATCAGGAGATGCGAACGTTCCCCAAACCTACAAAGATCTGATTATTGAGATACCCTGCTCATTGGACCTTTTGCCTGACTATATAAAGCCTTTGCTGAAATCGCTGCAGAACCTAGGTACTATCATCGAGGAAAACACTGATGATACAGCAGTATCACCGCAATCCATCACAGAGGTACACTTCTCCCAGCAATGGAAAGCCGAATCCTGGCTGACTCAGCAGCAAAGAGATGCTTATGATGTTTGGATCAATACAAACAACAAGCGTCTTGACAATTGGCTCCATATGTCTGGGAATCCCGTTTGCGGCAGTGAAATGAAAGATACGAACCCTCAAATCACACAGATGTTCTTGTTGGCTGTTCAACTATTCCAGCGCCCACTGAACGTAAACACGCTTCTTCAATACCTCTTCCTTCCAGAATGTCCTCTTGACAGACTGTTGTGCAAAGAACTTGCGAGAAAGATTGTTCGTGAGGGAGGTTTCTGTAATGAGATAGTTCAGGAATGTATCAATTCCTATATTGAGAAAGAATTAAAGGCTGAAGATGATGAAACTCCGCAAGAGAGTACCAAAGAGCAACGCGAGGAGAATTACATTAAGTATCTTCCTTTTGATCTGAGAAAAGAAGACAGCACATTATCATTGGCAGAAGAATCCGACTCTGTTAATGTCAGGACATTATCAAACTTCCTGTCTTCCATCAGTTCCTACGCTTCAAACCGAGCCGTTAAAATCACGGCAGTACAACCATATGATGCCCGAATAGCTCAGTTAAGGAATGTAGCAGAGATGACTGACGCATTATTAAGTCAGATTGATGCACTAGTTGAAGGAGATTTGTCTTTTACAATGCTTAGTCAATGGGCGCAGTCGCTCTATGAGGATGGAGACTTCACCCTTTATCATGCCCAGGTAAACAGCAGAAGCGTTATCAATCAGCCGTCTAACATGATTGACAAAGCTGTGAAAACTATCTGGTGCGATTTCTATGGTGATGTATCAACCACTCTGTCAACTGATTTCCTTTCAAATCACGAGACGGAGCAATTGGAGAAGCAAGGAGTGCTGTTATGGGATAAACAGCATGAGAGCGATTTCATGCACCTGATGACAGCCAGGCCAATCTGTAAGACAACTGGAGAATTGACCATTGTCACATGTGAGCAGCAGGGAGCCACTAAGCTTCCGATGCATCCGTTGTATCTCCAATTACCGTTCATTACAAAGAAAGAAGATGGAGATTCACTCTATGACAATTTGGTTTCAAAGGAAATTGAAACTGTTGACAACCACCGCGAAACGGACAACCTCGAAATCCGCTTTGATACCGAAAAGCATCCTGTCAGTTGGAGAGCCGTTGAGAGTTATTCTGCCTTAGAGAAACTTCTGCAGAATCCTTTTGACTATTTCATGAACTATACCCTTCAATACACTGATGTCAGTGAAACTAATATCAAACTGTTCCTGACCTATGGTAATGTGGCTCATGAAGTTGTTGAAACGCTCTTTACTGCCGAAAGGGAGGGAACGCCTTTGGAAGACTTTGTTCTCAGTCAATATGAGCAGGCATACCGCAGAGCACTCGTCAAGAAAGGAGCGCTGCTTCTGTTACCTGAACATCATCTTGACAGAGAGCGTCTGATGTATCTGCTTAGGGGCAGTGTAAGAAAACTGGCAACTATTATTCAGGAGAACGGCCTTATTGTCATTCAATGTGAGCAGAAGGAAGAGGAGGATTTAGGTTTCAAAGACGGCATCATTCTACAGGGTTATATTGACATGCTTTTACGTGACAAGGCTGGTAATGATGTAGTATTTGACTTGAAATGGGTTGCCAAGAAAGACAAGTTCAAGACAGTTATGGAGAAAAACCGTGCCCTGCAACTTGCCATCTACAAAGCCATGCTTATGAATCATGAGAATCATTCACAGTCTGTTCGTACTGCATACTTCGTTATGCCTTATGGCAAACTCTTCAGTACGGACAGCTTCTATGGTGAGAACTGTGAGCTTATTACTCCGAAACTACAAAGTGATATAATGGCACAGCTTCGGAATGGCTATGCAGAAAGGGTTAAAGAAATCAGTGAGGGAGTCATTGAGACCGCTGACAACCAGCCAATTCATGAACTTACCTACGCACAGGCAGGGAATGTCTATCCATTGGATGCAGAAGGGGTCAGAGAACCTAAAAAGGCTGAGAACCTGTATTCAGACTATAAGTGTTTCACTATCTAAGACGCAGAAGTATTATGACGAAGACATTCATTAGTGCCGGAGCCGGATCTGGCAAAACATACAGAATCACAACAGACGTGGCAAAGATGGTATCTGACCACCAGTTGAATCCTGACCAGGTTATCATGACCACCTTCACCAAGGCGGCTGCTCAGGAGTTACGCGAGAAAGCCAAGAAAGAACTGGCGAATCTCGGAAAACATCGCGAAGCCCAGCAGATGGAACACGCCCTGATTGGAACTGTTCACTCTGTAGCAAACACCTTCCTGACCAAATATTGGTATCTGTTGGGCATTATGCCTGATGCAGCAGCGATGGAGGAAAATGAACTCCAGCTATATCGCGATCATTCTCTTCGAGGTCTGCTGGATTCCAAAGACCGTTCATTTCTATTCAAATATGCAGAGACCTACAATATCATTTATGATGCCAAGGAACGTAAGTCCGGCATAAATTATGAGTTTTGGAAGGCCGACCTCTGTAAGGTTCTTGACTTCATACAGTGGTACGGTATCAATGATGAGCAGTTGAAAAACAGTCTTGAAACTACAGACAGCATCATTAAATGTCTGGAACCCAAAGATGACAGCTCATTGATGGATTATGTCAAGGCTGTTATCCTTGAACTTGAAGATCTCTTAAGTAATATGAGGCAGGGATCAAAAGTTATCGCAGAACTGGAACGTATCATATCCTATAAGAACCGTAATCTTTCCGCTGATGAGCTGAAGGACTTGGAAGCCATTGCCAAAGGACGATGCAAAGATTCTGAGAACACTAGACGCTTCTCGGAAAGCCTTGCTGGTTCCACTCTATTTACAGCAGAGTCAGCCAGGCACCAAAGGGAGTATGCTTCTTTAATCTTCCGTCTGGCCAGTCGATGGCAGAAGGAATACAGACAATATAAGGATGAGCACCACCTCATTGACTTCAATGACATGGAAGAGATGTTCCTGCAGTTACTCGACATAAAAGAGGTTCAGCAAGACATTATCTCTCGCTATACACATCTGTTTGTCGATGAGTTCCAGGATTCAAACCCCATGCAAGTTCGTATTTTCCAAAAACTATCTAGTTTACTTAACACCTGCTATGTTGGCGACAAGAAACAGGCTATATATGGTTTCCGCGGCTCTGACACAGAACTGACAGCTGCTGTTGCCGACAGTATCAATGATACGGAACATCTGGAGCACTCATACCGGTCTGTAGAACCATTGGTCAACTTTTCTAACGCCATCTTCTCTCAGGTCTTCAGCCAGATGACAGATAAGGAGGTAAAACTCTCCATGCCTGAGAAAAATGGTAATTATACGCCTGTTGAGAACCCACTCCGTCTGTGGCCCAATACAGGAAACAAAACATTGGCTCTTCAGATTCAGCAGTTTATCCTGAAAGAGCAAATCGCCCCCAGGGATATTGCGGTACTGGCTCGTGCCAATGATGATCTTGACCGGTTGGCAGATGAGCTGCGCATATTGAAGGTTCCAGTCTGCCGTGAGTCCACAGACATCAAGGAATCACGCTCTGGCCGTTTATTAAAAGCACTTCTAACGTTAGTCAATACGCCCTCAAATCAGTTGGCACGTGCAGAAGTTGCCTATCTCACTGAGCCTGGCTATCATGTTACAAAGATTATTGAAGACCGTTTGGACTATTTAGCAGCTGATGAAAAGTCTTCTTCTGACTACCTGATGGATATTCCCATTATTAACCGTCTGGCTCAACTTCGCAGTTTCCGTTCCAACGGCGAACAGGAATTTTCGATCAATCTACTTGGCTATCAGAGCATCAGCGCTTTGGTGGAAAGTCTTGTCATTGAACTCGACCTTTATGCAATGGTGCAGAGTTGGGAGAACGCACAGGCAGAAGAAACAAATCTTCAGGTATTGATTGACTTGGCACGAAGATACGAGGATTATGCCACAAAACTGGCTCAGCCAGCAACAGTGGCCGGTTTCATCGAATTCTTTACTGGCCAGCAACAGGATGGTGCTGCCAATGAAGACGGAGTGCGCCTTTACACCTATCACAAGTCCAAGGGTTTGGAATGGAAGGTAGTTATAATGTTGTCACTTGATAATGATGCCTCCGATGCTACAAAGATCGCCACGCGATGCATGCTTGGCTGCCATCATCATCGGGAGATGTTACCTACAGCAGAGAATCCCAATCCACCTATGACAATCTCTTTGGTGCGCAACATCTATGGAAGTTCAGATGCAGCGAAGTCTGCTGTCACGTCAAGGCTACAACAGCATCAACTATGGAATACTGTATCTGAGCATGAAATTGGAGAGGCGGCACGTCTTCTTTATGTCGGAGTGACCCGTGCCCGCGAGATATTGATTCTTGCACCGAAAGAAAAGGATGGTGCAGTCAATCTCAGTTGGTTCCATGCGGTTGGTGTCAACAACATCAATCAGCTCTTGGACGGAAGTGATTATCAGGATCTGTTAGGCATTAACATGCACTTCTATATTGAGCGTACTGATGCTAACAATCTTTTGGAGTGGCCAGAACAATCCATGAGTCGAGTTCATGATCTGACAGCAGAATTCTCTCCGCTCGATGATATGCTTTATGTATCTCCATCCAAAGCAGGGGCCTCTCCACATGACATCCTGCCAATCAACGACAAGGAGAACAGAATGCTGATACGTAACAAGCCTGATGAAGAAGCGCTCATGGGTGATTTCATCCATCAGGTCTTCTGCTGCTGTGATGACAGTATCAGTATTGAGCAGATTGTCAAACTTCGTGACAGTTATGGTTTTACCGACAAGAACATGCCAGAGCCAGGCCGACTTTTGAACTCATGGAAATATCTGACTGATATTCTTGAAACAAGGTATGGCAAAGCTATAAAGCGGCACCACGAGAAACCTTTCCGTCATTTGGATTCAAATGGTCACATCGTTAGTGGCTATATTGATCTCATTTGGGAAACAAAGGATGCATATATCGTTGTGGACTATAAGACCTGTCCGGGTAATTATAGCCTCGTGTTCAATCCTAGCAGCGAACACTATGCAGGCCGCCATGGCAATCAGCTCGACTGTTATCAACACGCTTTAGAGGCTGAAGGGAAGAAAAAAGTTGCCGTGAAAATTATCTATTATCCTGTAACCCAATTTGTTGTAGAAGTAAAATGAAGAAGAAACTGGTCATATTATCTGGAGCAGGGATAAGCAAGGAAAGTGGCATTGACACATTCCGAGACAAAGGTGGTATCTGGAAAAAAAAGGATGCCATGAAGTTGGCGAGTGTTGAGGGATGGAACAATAACCCACAGAATGTTCTTGACTTCTATAATGCTCGTCGTAAACAGTTGCTGGAAGTGCAGCCCAACCAAGCACATCGCTTGTTGGCTAAGCTAGAAGATTGGTATAATGTCAGCATTATCACCCAGAATGTTGACGACCTCCATGAGCGTGCAGGTTCTTCTCATGTTATACACCTACACGGCGAACTATCCAAGGTATGTTCATCAGCAGACAAGGAGAAGGAAGATTGTATAGAAATAAGACCTTTAGAGAATGATATCAAGATTGGTGACAAAGCCAAGGACGGTAGCCAGCTTCGACCTTATATTGTTTGGTTTGGCGAACCTGTTCCTAATATGCCTGTTGCAATGAACACGGCTTTCGAGGCAGATGTTTTTGTTGTTATTGGTACGTCGTTGTTGGTGTCACCTGCCAATACACTGACTGCATGTTCTGGGGCTAACCATAATATTGTGATTGACCCTGGGGATGTTCAGATTCCTGAAGGCTTCCTTCACATTAAGGAAAATGCAACTGTTGGAATGGATATGCTGTACCAATCACTTATAAAATTGACAAAAAGAACATAGATGATGCTGCGAACGGCTTGTTGAAGCCTTTTAATACCAAGAGAAATCTTGTGGGTGGTACGGTCACTATGTTCTTAGAAGGGGAGTTTATTGCTCCCCTTCATCTTTTATTGTACTATACGTATAGAAATAGTTGTTCTTGAAGATTTATCTGTACTTTTGCAGTCGTAAAATAATTAAACCCGTAATTATGAATAGAATAAATTACAAATTATTATTAGTATTTGCAGTTATGTTTATAATGGCTGCTTGTGAGTGTCCTTACATGGAAGAAAAGGATTCTTATTACAGGAACAAAGGCAGTCACCTGACTGCTGACAGACTAACTGGGCTGTGGCAGTGTTACTATCCAATGATTATTGGCAACGTCGAATTTAAAGAGGTCAGAATCTTTTCCAACGGGAAATCCGATATTATTATGGAGGAAGTTGGAGGTTCTGATTATTATGCTGAGACCTTCAAGTGGCGTTACGATGGTAACTACATAACATTTACCAAAGGGAATACCACCTACCAGTTCCAAATTACAGATTTTATCTTCCCAGAACTGTCACTCAGAGATTCTCGAGGAAAGTACACTTGGGCATGGCGCAGACCTGAGGATTGCATAAAGTAATTCATATAATCACAAAACGATGAAGAAAGTATTATTTTCGCTGTTGGCTCTCATTCTGAGCGCAACAGCACAGGCACAAGAGATTGAGAAGATTGACAAGTTCGTATCAGGTTACATCAATGGAACCTACATGAACAAGTACAAGACTATCGATGGCGTACTATATGCTGTAGGCTATGAAGGTACCAAGGACTGGATTCTTGTCCGTTATCCTGCTGGCAGTCGAAATACCTCTTATACTGTTCATCAGAACTGTCGCCGCATAGCTCGTGGCGCTTTTGAGGGGGCAGCATACCTTCGAGAGATCTACCTACCTGAGACTGTTAGTTTCATAGGTGAAGATGCTTTTGCCGGATGTACATCACTACAAGGAATCTACTATGGAGAGAATACGCCATCCGGTATACGTGGAGTTGAGACTATAGGTAATGACGATGCTGAGGAAGTAGCTCGCTACAATCTTTCAGGTAGGCCGTGCTCTCCTAATGATAAAGGTGTACAAATCATCGTCTATGCCGATTTCTCGACAAAGACTGTCATTGTCGATTAACCTTTAAAATAATAGTTATGAATAGAAGAACGTTGCGCTGTATGAATCCGAGTATAGGTATTAAGAAGAAGCACAATATCCCTGCCCTCGATGGGGAGAAGAAGGAGTACAAGGAACCTGACACATGGACTATCATTACTGCATTAAACAGAGTGTTAGATGTTGCTGAAGATTCCCAGTTGTCAGATGATTTTTGGGAAACCTGCAAGAATCCTCTTGCTTTTCTACGTCAGAAACTTGGGTTAACCAATGTTCAGATTGTGGTGTTAGCAATCATGATAGAGGCAGGTGAGGCACTATCATGGAAAAGCCTAGGAAATTACCTGGGTTGTTCCCGAATATCTGTTATGGTCTATTCCGAGGAGATAGAAGAATTGGTGACAAAGCGCTGGCTAGTCCATAGAGGCGTACATGAGATGGGAGGTTACTACGAAGGATTCGCTCTTGTTCGAGGTGTTGTGACTGCTCTTCGTCATAACAAAAACTATATGCCAGAAAAAATCGATGGCCTGACAGAACAACAGTTTGTTGACAAATTGGAAAGTCATGTGGGTAAACATATGGATGACCGTTGTGTTAATTTCGCAGATGATGAAGAGTGGATGCTTCAGTTAGTAAAAGCCAATCCTCATTTGCCACTCTGTCATGAAGTACTACGATTTCATGACATTCATGTGCAGTCACTTCTGTTGATGATAGTTTTTGACTATGCCCAATGGGAGGGCACTGATGGCGAAGGCCTTACCTTTCAGACTATCAGCAGTCTTTACCCTGAAGACTACGAATGCGATGGTTTGCGTTTTCATCTCAGAGAGGGTACTCATCCTTTAATTGAATGTGGTTTCATTGAGCATAAATGTATGGAGGGACAGGCCGATACAGAACAGTACATGCTTACCAATAAGGCAAAGTCCGAACTGCTTTCAGACTATAAACCAAGCCATTCAAAATGCAGAAGCCTTCCAAACTACAGTCGATTTTTGAAGAGCCATAATTCTATCAAGGAGAAACCGCTCTTCTTCAATACTTCTGAGAGGGAACAAGTGCAACGTCTAACGAGTCTATTAAGCACCGAGCATCTTCCTTCAGTACAACGCAGGTTGGAAGAGCAGGGCATGCGCAAAGGTTTTGCTTGCCTATTCTATGGCGCACCAGGAACAGGCAAGACAGAAACTGTTCTTCAGATAGCCCGTCAGACAGGTCGTGATTTAATGCAGGTAGACATAGCTGGACTACGCGACAAGTTCGTCGGCGAGAGCGAGAAGAATATCAAGGAGATTTTTGAGCGTTATCGCAAGCTCTGCAGGAATTCAGACGTGATGCCAATCCTTTTTTTCAATGAAGCTGATGCCATTATCAACAAGCGCACAGAAAACGTAGCACATTCTGTCGATAAGATGGATAATGCCATGCAGAATATTATTCTTCAAGAAATAGAAGATCTCGATGGCATCCTTATCGCTACGACAAATCTTACAAGCAATCTCGACCATGCTTTTGAGCGCCGTTTCCTTTTCAAAGTGGAATTTCATAAGCCCAACATTGCCGTTAAAACTCAGATTTGGCAGTCAATGCTGAAAGATCTCAGTTATGACGATGCTCAACAGCTCGCCTCTCATTTTGATTTCTCGGGAGGTCAAATCGAGAACATTGCTCGTAAACGTACTGTGGATTATATTCTTTCCGGCAAATATGCCTCTATTAAAGAGATTGAGGACTATTGCCGTGCAGAGCAACTTGAGAACGGTAATAACGGGCGACGCATAGGTTTTACATCATAAACAATATAATGTATGAAGAAAATCATCAGTACAAAAGGACTTCCGGATGGCTGGCATGATGCTCCATGGACTGTAGAAGCAATCCACGACAGAATAGATTTCAAGCTTTCAGTGTGTTACAGACAGGACTATGGCGATGACATACAGGTCACGCCCAAGTTCTTCTATGAATTGGCCGACTCTCAGGTATGTGCAATAGAACTTTCCTATACCATTGACAACCCAATTCCCGAAAGATTGGAATCGTTCCGTGAAGCCTGCGAGAATTTTTATAATCTATACGGCTTTGAGGTGGATAAAGGTGACAGTACCCCCAGAGTATATATACGTGTCATCGACCTTTACGATATGGCTTCGTTCATTCAAGTCCTTCAATGTATGAATGTTAGCTTAGAATCACTCTTCTGCGCTGTTGATGCCAGTCTCACAACAGAGGATGCCATTTATTCCCCTTCTGGTTCATACATCATACAACTTCCAAATATTCCTCATTACAGTATCAAGGAAGGAACTCTGTTTATTTCACCAGCTGCGGGGAAGTATAGTTGTAACCTACGAAAACTTGATATTCCTTTAGGTATGTTGTTCGATGAAGGGTCACTTGTCGAATATCCCAAGGGCCTAAAGATAAGAGAATGGGACACTCATTATGACGGAACTCCAGAAGAAGATGAAGAAGTAGAAGATGAAGAGCCTTTTTTCGTTGATGAAAAAGGTGTGGCTTACTCCAAAGACGGAAAGAAACTGAAGTTCTGCCGATACACTTTCAATGAAACTCGTTATGAGGTATCTGATGGTGTGGAGGAAATAGAGGAATTCGCATTCCTATCTTGTCGCCACTATTTGGAATTGTCGATTCCTCATTCCACAAAGATTATTGGTGATACAATATTTGGTAATGGTGGCGTTATAATAATTAGAGATTAATTCAGAATTAGATATGAAATATAAGCTTGAAGTGAAGGTCGCTCTGACCTATAAGGACAAGGACATTGAAGTTGAGGTGGAACTCTCCAACGAGGAAGTGGCCAAAATCAAGGAATTAGTGGCAAAAAGCATAGAATTGCAAAAGGGAGTCCTAGGCGAGGACGAATTCATCTTTGAAAGAGATCTCTTAATGATTCTTGAATCTATAGCACCAGAACTCTTCGATAAGTTCTGGGATGCCATCATGCCTCCCGTCTTTGTCGAGGTATTGATTAATGGCTTCGATAATGGCTATATAGAAAAACAGGATGACGATGAATTTGATGATTATTACAAAGCTGACTTCGATGTATTATACGCCATGTATGGTGACGAGATGGAGTTAGAACACTCTAGCTGCTGCATCTGTAAGATACCAGAAAAGTGGATGCCATAGATACATGTAATAGTATAAAAATGAGGCAGAAATTGGCGAAAAAGCAATTTTTTTGTTACTTTCGACTACTTTTTAGGCAAAAGGTTATGTATTTTGGGTAAAAATCGCTATCTTTGTAGCCTATATTAATAAGGTATAAGATATGGATACTAAAGACCTGAATAGAATTAAAGTTGTTCTTGCGGAGAAGAAACGCACGAACAAGTGGCTTGCAGAGCAATTAGGTAAAGACCCTGCTACTGTATCCAAATGGTGTACTAACTCAGCCCAACCTAATCTTGAAAATCTGATGGATATCGCACGATGTCTGGAGGTCGATGTCAACGAACTTCTGAGAATGTAGGAAGGGCGTAGCAAGGAGCTAACAAGGGAGAAGCAAGGGCGTAAGTTAATAACTAAAAAGGAACTATATGAATGCTAATGGCAACATAGGTGGATTTGCAACTTTTGACAATATCAACCACAAGTTGATAGACGATTTGAAGGTGCAGTTGCGTGAAGGCTGTAGGCTACAGATAGCAGCAGCCAGTTTTTCAATCTATGCTTTTGAAGCATTGAAGGAGGAACTGGAGCAAGTCAAGGAATTACAGTTTATCTTCACCTCTCCCACTTTCAATAGTTCCGAGACGGGAAAGAAGGAAAAGCGCGAGTTCTTTATCCCTAAGCTGAATCGTGAGCGCAATCTATATGGCTCCGATTACGAGATACGTCTACGCAATCAACTGTCACAGAAAGCCATTGCACGAGAATGTGCAGACTGGATTCGCCGAAAGGTACACTTCAAGTCGATTGTCACAGAAGGCAGAATAAATGGCTTCATGAATCTTGATAACAAAGAGATTGACTATACTTACTTGCCTTTCAATGAGTTTACCACAACAGAATTGGGATGCGACCGAGGCGATAATATCAGTCCGGGTATCAATAGATTCCCATCACCAGCTACAGAGCATTACATCAATTCATTCAAAGAGCTGTGGGATGACAGACAACGGTTCAAGGATGTTACGGAAACAGTTCTTGAAAACATCGAAACCGTCTATAAGGAAAACTCACCAGAGTTTATCTATTATGTCACGCTATACAACATCTTCAACGAGTTCTTGGAGGATCTGAGCGAAGATGAACTGCCCAAGGAAGGTACAGGTTTCCGTACTTCGGCCATTTGGGGCAAGCTCTATGACTTCCAGCGTGACGCCGCAATTGCCATTATAAACAAACTATCGAAATATAACGGTTGTATTCTTGCCGACTCCGTAGGTCTTGGTAAGACGTTCACGGCATTAGCTGTAATCAAGTATTACGAGTGCCTGAACAGAAACGTGCTGGTGCTCTGTCCCAAGAAGCTGCACGACAACTGGGACACCTTCACCAAGAACTATGTCAACAACCCCATTGCTAAAGACCGTCTTCGCTACGACATCTTGTTCCATTCAGACCTGAGCCGTGAGACAGGCTACTCCAGTGGTACTGACCTTACCCGCGTCAATTGGGGTAACTACGACCTTGTAGTCATTGATGAAAGCCACAATTTCCGTAATGGTGGTAAGGTGACAATGGACGATGAAGATGACGACCCCAAGGAGAATCGTTATCTGAAACTGATGAACAAGGTCATCAAGGATGGTATTCCCACGAAGGTATTGATGTTGTCTGCCACCCCTGTCAACAATCGTTTCAACGACCTGAAGAACCAGTTACAATTGGCTTACGAGGGCGAATCTGAGATCATGAATGAACGTCTGGAGATAGGCACGGACATAGATGACATTTTCCGTCAAGCCCAGAAAGCCTATAACAAATGGAGTCGTCTGGAGCCAGACGAGCGTACTACAGAACGTCTGCTTGACTCACTGAGCTTCGACTTTTTCCAATTGCTTGATGCAGTCACTATTGCCCGTAGCCGCAAGCATATAGAGAAGTATTACGATATATCAGAGATTGGTAAATTCCCAACACGTCTGCCACCGGTAGAACGTCGTTCACCTTTGACAGACCTTCAGGAATCCCCCACCTTTAGCGAGATTGCCAATAAGCTGAATTGGTTGAACTACAGTGTTTATACACCATCCAACTATATTCAGGCCAGCAAGCTTTATCTTTACCACGCAGACCGTGGCGATGAAGGCTCTGGACTTTCAATGGCAGGCCGTGAAAAAGGTATTCGCAAACTGATGGCCATCAATCTGCTGAAACGCTTGGAGTCGAGTGTCAACTCTTTCCGTTTGACGCTGGAGCGTATCAAGGAACAGGTAGATGATACCCTCGAAAAGATAGACAAGCACGACGGAAACTTTGGTACCATCGAGGCATACGACCTTGATATTACCGATGAAGAGGACGATCTCTTTGTTGGTGGTAAGAAGACCCGTATCGACTTGGGCGATATGGACACACTCAGTTGGCGGCGCGACTTGGAGGAAGACCAACAGACACTACAGACGTTGCTTGACATGATAGAGCCTATCACGCCAGCCCATGACACCAAACTTCGAATGCTGGAAGAGGACTTGCGCGACAAGTTCGATAATCCTATCAATGGTCAGAACCAGAAGGTGCTCATCTTTACGGCATTCTCTGATACGGCAGATTATCTCTATGAAAATCTGGCTATGCGTATCAAAAACAATACAGGACTGAATGTTGCGCTGATTACTGGTGACAACCAAGATAAATGGACGATCAACAATCGTAAGTTACGTTCAGACTACAATACAATCCTGACGCTCTTCTCGCCTATATCCAAGGAGCGAGACAAGATATATCCTGATGTCAAGGATGAGATTGACGTGCTGATAGCTACAGACTGTATTTCCGAAGGTCAGAACCTGCAGGACTGTGACTATCTGATAAACTTTGATATCCATTGGAATCCAGTACGTATTATCCAGCGCTTTGGGCGTATAGACCGTATCGGTTCCAAAAACGATGTCATTCAGTTGGTGAACTACTGGCCAGACATGGAACTCGACGACTACATCAATCTGAAAGGACGTGTAGAGAGTCGCATGAAAGCTACTATCCTGACTGCTACAGGCGATGACAACCCGTTAACACAGGAGGAAACCAACGATTTGGAGTACCGTCGTCAGCAGTTGGAACGCCTGAAGCGAGAGGTCGTCGATTTGGAAGAGATGAATACAGGTGTTAATATCATGGACTTGGGCCTGAACGATTTCCGTATGGACTTATTACCTCACAAAGATGACCAAGACTTAGTGAAGGCTGCTCCAGGCATGAGTGCTGTGGTTCCAGCCAACGATATTGTGCAGCCTGGTGTGATGTTCATTCTGAAGAACCGTAACAATGGTGTGAATATCAACAAGCTCAACCTGCTGCATCCCTTCTATATGGTCTATCTCGACAACTATGGAAATACCATTTGTACCCACCTGCAGCCCAAACAGCTCTTAGACCGTATGCGTGCTGTCTGCAAAGGCAAGAGCACCTACGACAAGGAACTCTGCAAAGCCTTTAATGCTGAGACCAAAGATGGAAAGCAGATGGAACGCTATAGCGGTCTGTTGCAGGATGCCATCCGCAGCATCATTGATGTGAAGGAAGAGCGCGATGTGATGAGTCTGTTCTCCGCAGGTGAAACCACAGCTCTGATAGGTGATATACAAGGATTGGATGATTTTGAACTGATTTGTTTCTTAGTGATACGATGATAGAGAACCTGTTGAGATATCCAGATACGACGCTCTTTGGCAAAACAGTGCCAAAGAAATACTTCTATGACCAATTGGAAGTAAGCGCCAAGATGAAGCAGCGGTTCGTTAACGACATAGAAGAAATCGTATGGCTTTATAAGCTGGCCCCTAATACCCTAAATGTACAAAAGGGAGAACAGATTGGTGAGATTGAAATCATGCTATGTCCACTAAAAGACGTAGAATGCCCAGTAGATGTATTCAAGTTCATCAGCCAGAAGATACCTCATCATATTGTGTTTATCCTCCAGTATGGTAACAGCTATCGCCTGCTGATACAATATGGTCAGGACGCCTTTGTGTCGCAGTGGTGTCCGAAGGAAGAACTATCACTGAAGATAGAAGGCCAGACACTTGACCGTATCTACGACGGTTTTGTAGGCCAGTTGACAGGTATAGGTAATAGAGACTCAGAAAGTCTGCAAGAGATTATCCGCTTGAAAAAGGAGATTAAGAAACTTTCAGAGAAGATAGAAACCCTTCAACGGCAGATTCGCAGAGAACCACAACTGAATCGTCAGATAGAGATGAACAGCGAGGCTCGAGCAATGAAACAACAATTAGGAGAATTAAAAGATCAATTATATATGATATTGTAAAAGATGTGATATGGGAGTAAACTTCAAACATCATACGGTTCCTCAGTGCTATCTTGACCATTTTGCTACAAATGGCCAAATATACAAATATAGCAAGGTTCGGAAAATGCACAACAGATGTTCCGTGAAAGATGTTTGTGAATCGAACTCTTTTTATCTTATTAAAGAAAATAGTTGGTGGAAACATCTCGAAATTGAAAGTGAATTATTCGCAAAAAATGTGGAACCGGCATTAAGTAAAATGATTGATGTCATAGAACAGACAGTCAAAAATGTTGTTTGCGATAATTCAAATGTTGTGAAGATTAAGATAGACCAGGAAACAAGAAAATCTATTGCGTCATTGGTTTTCATCCAGTTTTATCGTACACCTCGATTTAGGAATTTCTATAATAATAAGGCGGTCATAAGAAAAGGTATATCATCTACAACTCATGAATATACAGAAGAGAAAGTAACAGATGAGGTTTTGGTTCATGCACTTTCCACTTTCTGTAATAAGCCCCTATTTAAACAAACAGTCGATTATTTATCAAGCAATCAATGGGTAATCAGGTATTCTGATAAGGATGTGTTTTTAACTTCAGATAATCCTGTTGTATGGATTCCATTGAAGGAGAATGATTCCGATGTATTTACTATAGGGAATATTGGCAATAGCAGGTGTTTTCTATATTACCCAATAACTCCCCAGATAGTTCTTGAAATATATGATAAAGACATGAAATCATTATCCCCAGATTTTGACAATATTGTAATACGATGCGATGCAGAACATGAGACATTCTTAAACATAAACACTATCATCAATGCTGCTGATGATGTGATACTTCGAGACAAAAACATTTCTACATACTCAATTGATATAAAATTAAATATAATATAGTATTCGCAATGGAACACTTGAAACAAGAAACAGTAAGTGGCGCACAGTTGAATATAGATGCGCTTTATCAGATTTGTCCGCAGTGCTTTACAGAGAGCAAAGACCCTAAGACGGGTGAAGTTAAACGCTCTGTAGATTTCGAGAAGCTGCGCCTATTGTTAGGTGATAACGTCGCTGAAGGTGATGAACGTTATGACTTTACTTGGGTTGGCAAACGCGCTGCATTGCAAGAGGCTGCCAAGCCTATTCGCAAAGCCCTGCGCCCATGCCCAGAGGAGAGTGTAGATTGGGAGAATACCAAAAATCTCTATATTGAGGGTGATAATCTCGAAGTGCTCAAACTACTACAAAACTCCTATATGGGCAAGGTGAAAATGATATACATCGACCCGCCTTACAATACAGGAAATGATTTCGTCTATCACGATGACTTCCATCAGACAAAGCAGGACTATGATTTGTTTGCTGGGGATGTTAATGACGAAGGAGAACGTCTTGTAAAGAATACAGAATCTAATGGTCGTTTCCATTCTGATTGGTGTTCCATGATTTATTCGAGGTTAATGGTTGCAAGAACATTGTTAACAGAAGATGGCGTTATTTTTATATCAATTGACGACAACGAAGTTGAAAATTTAAGGAAGATTTGTGATGATGTCCTTGGTGAATCTAACTTCTTAGCACAGGTAATTTGGGAAAGAGCATATTCTCCAATTAATTTGATGAAGCATTTTTCGCCTTCTCATGATTATATAGTTTGTTATGCCAAAAATATAGATTGTGCTGTTTGTAATGGTATACCAAGAACTAATGAAGCGAATGCGAGATATTCTAATCCCGATAATGATCCACGGGGAGACTGGAAATCAAGTGACTTGTCTGTTGGACCAGCTGTACAATCCAATATATATGAAATAATCACTCCAAGCGGAAGATCTGTTTATCCACCAAGTGGATATAGTTGGAGGTTAGATAGAAAGACATTTGATAAATATGTAGCTGATAACAGAATTTGGTTTGGACCAGATGGTTCCAATGTTCCTTCCATAAAAAGATTCATATCAGAAGTGAAACAAGGTATAACTCCAATGACAATATGGAAATATACAGAAGTGGGGCATTCACAGGATGCGACACAGAAACTTGCACGTCTTTTTGGAGGAAAGAAAATGTTTGATTATCCTAAATCTGTTCCTTTAATTGTCAGAGTCTTGCAATTATACACTAATAAGGATTCTATTGTCCTTGACTTCTTTTCAGGATCTGCAACTACAGCTCATGCTATATTACAGCTAAATTCAGAAGATGAAGGACATAGGCGTTATATTATGGTTCAATTGCCTGAAAAAACTGAAGAAAATTCAGAAGCATTTAAAGCTGGATATGAAAATATCTGCGAAATTGGTAAGGAAAGAATTCGTCGAGCAGCCAAGATGATTAAAGAAGATTCCCCTCTTACGACTCAAAACTTGGATGTAGGCTTCCGCGTGTTCAAATGTGCAGACAGCAACATGAAGGATGTGTATTACGCTCCCGCAGAATACTCTCAGGAGTTGCTATTAGGTCTGGAAGATAACATCAAGGAAGATCGTAACGATCTTGACTTGCTCTTTGGTTGTATGCTCGACTGGGGTGTAACCCTTGATCTGCCGTTGCGCACAGAAAAGGTTGATGGCGTAAACATCCACATTGTAAACGAAGGTGACTTGATAGCTTGCTTCGAAAAGCATATACCAGAGTCTGTCATTGACCACATCGCTTCATTGCTCCCCATGCGAGTAGTACTCCGTGACAGCTGCTTTGACGAAGCCAAGGAAAAGATGAACTTCTTCGAGATATTCAAGCAGCGCACTGGCTGGAGCGAAGAGGAAGTAAGAAAGAACGTGAAAGTGATTTAAGCCTATGAAACTGAAGTTTAAGCATCAGCAATTCCAGAAGGATGCAGCGCAGGCAGTTACTGACGTATTCTTTGGTCAGCCATTTTCTGATAGAAATACCTATCAGATAGACCAAGGTACAGGCGGTGGAAACTTCTTCGAGATGATAGGTACCAGCAACATGCCGCTGAAGATAGAGCGTGAGACGCTGATAGATAATATCCGTAGCATTCAGATGCGACAGGGTATGAAGCCTATCGAGCGTTTGGAAGGTGGCAAAGACCTGAAGCTGACCATTGAGATGGAAACAGGTACAGGTAAGACCTATACCTATATCAAGACCATGTATGAATTGAATGCCAAATATGGCTGGAGTAAGTTCATTATCGTGGTACCCAGTGTAGCTATCCGCGAGGGTGTAAAGAAGAGCTTCGATATACTGCAAGATCATTTTGCCCAGGACTATGGCAAGCGTATTCAGTATTTTATCTACGACTCGTCTCAGCCTACGAAGATAGATATCTTTGCCTCAGACACCAATATGCATGTGATGATTATCAACACACAGGCCTTCAATGCCCGTGGTGAGGATGCACGTCGTATTGACATGAAGCTTGACTCTTTCCGTAGTCGAAAGCCTATCGATGTGATAGCAGCCACCAATCCTATCGTCATTATCGACGAGCCACAGAGTGTATTAGGCTCAAACAAAGCCAATGCGACTCGCGAGAAATTGGAGAAGTTCAAGCCGCTTTTCACCTTATTATATAGTGCCACCCACAGACGCGATGATATCTATAACATGATTTATCGCCTGGATGCAATGGATGCCTACAACAAGAAACTAGTGAAGAAGATTGCCGTGAAGGGTATCGAACAGAAAGGTTCTACCGCCACCAATGGCTACTTTAACTTGCAGGAGATTGTTATCTCTACAGGTAATCCACAGGCACGAATCTCGTTTGATGTCAAAACCCCTTCAGGCGTGAAGCAGACCACAAAGACGGTGGATGAAGGATTCAATCTTTATGACCATAGTGGAGAACTGGCAGAGTATAAGGATGGCTTTATCATTCAGAGCATAGATGGACGTGAAGGTTCTGTGACGCTGCTGAACGGGCAAAAGTTCTATGAGGGCGACGTGGTTGGTGCTGTAAATGAGGATGCCTTGCGCAGAATTCAAATCAGTGAAACCATCTATACCCATCTGGAACGAGAGCGTGAACTTTATCGCAAGGGAATCAAGGTGCTGTCGCTGTTCTTTATCGACCATGTGGATAGCTACAGGCTCTATTTGGAAGGTGGAGCCACAGCCAATGGTAAGTTTGCAGAGATGTTTGAAGAGGAATATGCCAAGGCTGTTGAGTCGCTAAAGTTGACCTTTGATGAACAGGACTATATCGACTATCTGAAAAAATGGCAACCAGACCAAGTGCATCAGGGTTATTTCTCAAAGGATAAGAAGGGTAACTTCGTCAATTCGAAGTTGGAGCGTGGCACCACAGACTCGAACGACCGCGATGCTTACGACCTGATTATGAAGGATAAGGAACGACTGCTGAGCTTCGAGGAACCAGTACGTTTCATTTTCTCTCACTCGGCACTGAAGGAAGGATGGGATAATCCCAATGTGTTCCAGATTTGTACGCTGAAGAATTCGGATAATGAGACGAAGAAACGTCAGGAGGTTGGTCGTGGTATGCGTCTCTGTGTGAACAAATTAGGTGAACGTCAGGACGAAGATGTGCTGGGTATGGATGTTCACGAAACCAATGTGCTGACCATCATTGCCAGTGAGAGCTACGATGACTTCGCTAAGAAACTTCAGACGGAGATTGCAGAGGTTGTGGCAGATCGTCCTGTATTGGTTACCGCTACGCTGTTCAATGATCAAGTGGTCTATGACCAGAGTGGCAACACCCACCGCTTCACGCATGAGGAATCTGTGGGTATCGTTGAAATGCTGGCCTATCAGGGTTATGTCAGGAAAGGTCGCTTGACGGACAAATACCATCAGGATAAGAAGAGTAAGGCGCTCGACTTCGATGAGTATAACGCTGTGAAGGATGCTATCGTGCTGATGCTCGATAAGATTTACGATCCTGACAAGTTGATGCCGGACAATAGTCGTAAGGTTCGCGAGGCCCACTTTGACAAGAATAAGTTTGATAAGAAGGAGTTCCAAAACCTTTGGAAGAAGATTAATACGAAGACCTACTATACTGTGGACTTCGAGACAGACGAGCTGATTAAGAATGCCATCAAGGAGATAGATGACCATTTGGCTGTGTCGGAAATCAGAATCATGGTAGGCTCTGGAGAATTGGAGAAGATACAGGACAAGCAATCGCTGCAGAACCAGACTGCCATGACATCAGCCAAGATAAAGACCATCCATGTGAAGGAGGCTATTGGTGGCAGAGTTACCTACGACCTGATAGGTAAATTGGTAGAAGCCACTCAGCTGACTCGTCATGCCATTGTGCAGATTCTGACAGGTATCAAGGATGCCACTTTCAAACAGTTCAGAGTTAATCCAGAAGAGTTTATTATCAAGGTAGGCAATATGATTAACCAAGTTAAGGCTCTGGCTGTAATCCAACATATTGAGTACCATAAGATGGAGGAACGATTCGAGACGGATATCTTTGCAGAATCGACGTTGAAAGGCAAACTGGGTATCAATGCCATCGAATCTTCCAAGTCGCTCTATGACCTTGTGGTGGTAGATAGTCAGGGCATCGAGAAGAAGTTTGCTGAAGAGCTGGAGGCTCACGACGATGTGGTGGTATATACCAAATTGCCACGTGGTTTCTATATCAACACTCCTATGGGCAAGTACAATCCAGACTGGGCTATCGCTCTGAAGGAAGGTGAAGTGAAACACATCTACTTCGTGGCAGAGACCAAAGGTAGTTTGGAGTCTGGTCAGCTGAGAGGTACTGAGGCTGCAAAGATAGAATGCGCTCGCCAGCACTTCCAGACCATCAGCAGTGGTGACATCAAGTATGACGTTGTAACATGCTATGCAGAGTTAATGAATGCAGTAATGAATTAAAACGATTTGAGATATGACACAAAGAGAACTGTATCAGGCATTTCAGCAGGCTTTCCCGTTGGAGTCGTTAAAGGATATGCCGTTGGATAAGTACACTAATTTGAATAAGGATGATTCTTTCTGCTACTGGTTAGAGAGTAGAACCTATGACTTAGGCTCTTTCTGGGGTGGCTCATCCTACAAATTCCTGATATATCGGTATAACAAGCGTCCAGCAGAAGGTGATCCACGTGTCATATCAGACGAGCAATATGCCTGGTATTCCAACCTTGGCAAAGATACCGCTGAAGAAGCCTATAAGGTGGTACTTGAAGAAATAATCAAGGTCGCCACACTGGCAGATGCTGGGGATTTTGAGACAATCGACAGTCTTGACCGTCTAGGACATTCCTACAAATGGAAAATAGCCTTCTTGTATTCTGGCGAGAAATTGATTCCTATCTATAATAGAGGAATGTTGAATGTAGTGGCCCAGGAACTTGGCATGAAGAATGTTCAGAAAGTGAAGACTGTTGAGATACAGCGATTCCTGATGGAACAGAAAGGTGACAAAGACCTATATGATTTCTACGCAGAGTTATTGAAGATCCTCGATTCAAAAAGCCAAGCAAGTAGTTTTGAGAACGTCAAGGCTGCAATGATAGAAAAACTGGAGGACAACAATCGCTTTGTGGCCAAGAAAGCAGGCAAGGATTATTTGTGGATAGGCACTAAGGATGGACTTATTGGCAATGATGCCTGCCACTATGAAATTGTGAACGACGGAGCCACTAAGGCCGGGCACAAAAAGAGTCTGGTGTTCGTTGAGATGCATCATGAGGGTAGGAAAGCCAAATTATTTAAGGATTTACAGAAAGAGGATGGCATCAAATCCTTCAGATGGACAATATATGGCGAGAGAATAAACGAAACAGGGTGGGAAATCAAGGATAAACCTATCGATGAACTAACTGACAAATTGATTCAGGCTCTTTGCGAGCTTGATGATGTTGTGGGTGAAAGAGCCAGAGCAATCGTCAAAGAAAGCAATGAGGCTCCTGCTGATGAGAAACAATACTGGTGGTTGGTTGCTAATCCAAAGATCTGGAGTTTGTCAGACATGAAGGTTGGCGAAGAACAAGACTATACATTGTATAGCGATACTGGCCATCCACGGAGAATACATCAACATTTCCTTGATGCGAGAAAAGGAGATGTTGTCATTGGCTATGAATCTACGCCAACCAAACAAGTTGTCGGTCTGCTTGTGGTATCAAGAGCCAATGACGGAGAATCTATATGTTTCAAAAAGACAGAAACACTCCCTGTACCTATAGACTATTCCACCTTAAGGAATATGCCAGACCTTGTTGGGATGGAATACATGAAGAATCAGCAAGGGTCATTCTTCAAGTTGACCGCAGATGAATTTGATACTATTATTGAACTCATACGCGATGAGAATCCATTGCCCAAGAACGATACGAATGAGCCTTACGACAGGGCAAAGTTCCTTGATGAAGTGTTTGTTAGTTTCCAAGACTACAACCAGCTTGAAAGCCTGTTACTCAGAAAGAAGAACCTGATTCTTCAAGGAGCACCTGGTGTGGGAAAGACATTTGCAGCAAAAAGGCTGGCCTATGCAATCATGGGAGAAAAGGACGATAACAGGGTTTTGCAGGTACAATTCCACCAGAACTACAGCTATGAGGACTTTGTCATGGGCTATAAACCTAATGAGGATGGAGGGTTCGAACTGAAGAACGGCATATTCTACAAGTTCTGTAAGCGTGCTGCAGCCGACATGGAGCACAAATACTTCTTCATCATCGATGAGATAAACAGAGGTAATATGAGTAAGATCTTTGGTGAACTGCTAATGCTCATAGAATGTGACTATCGAGATAAGCCTATACAAATGTCGTACAGGGAAGAGCATTTCTCAGTACCATCAAACGTATATATCATCGGTATGATGAATACGGCTGACCGCTCACTGGCTATGATAGACTATGCACTTCGTAGAAGATTCTCGTTCTTTGAGATGAAACCAGGCTTCGAATCGGCACAGTTCGAGGACTATGTTAAGAAGCTTTTTGATCCACATCTGGAGAAACTGGTAAAGGCACTTATAGAGCTGAATAAGGTAATAGCAGCTGATGACTCACTTGGCTCAGGATTCTGTATAGGTCACAGCTATCTGTGCGGATTAGGAACCCATTATGATTTGGAGAATATCGTGGAATATGATATCATACCCATGCTCAGAGAGTATTGGTTTGATAATGACGAAAAGTATAATCTTGAAGCCCAAAAGCTGAGGAATTCCCTGTAGATTTAGCAAATGACAGAAGATAAAGGCATACTGATACGTAACATCTACTACATGTTGGCCTATGCTTTCCAAGAGCTTAGGCAGAACAACTATGCAGAGATTGAAGGTGAAGCCTTTGATGACATCTATGACCTATTTGCAGAGATTTTGGCAAGAGGTATATCGTATCAGTTGAAACAAGGCCTTTATCGTGAGTATGTTGCCAAGAACGAGTCGATGCAGACTGTTCGGGGGAAGATCGATGTCAATGGCACTATCGGCCAAAGAATGCGTAATAGTCAGCGAATTGTCTGTGACTTTGATGAACTGTCAGAGAATAACGTCTATAATCAGATTCTTCTAACAACGGCCTCGGTACTCATTCGACATTCAGATGTGAAGAAGGAGAAAAAAGCGAAATTGAAGCAGTTGATGCTTTTCTTCCAAAGTGTTCAGCCTGTTGATATGCATACGATACGTTGGAATACGCTGCGCTTTGATAGGAATAACAAGACCTATCGGATGCTGATATACATTTGCTATTTCATCCTCTGCGAGTGGTTGCTGACTACTGAGGAGGGGAAATATAAGATGCGTGAGTTCTCGGATGAACATATGGATAGGCTTTTCGAAAAGTTCGTGCTAGAGTATTACAAGAAACATCATCCTGCGACAAAGGCCAAAGCCGCTCAGATAAGCTGGAATGTAATAGAAGAAGCTACGGATATGTCTGTGTTACCCATTATGAAAACGGACATACTCTTGTCATGTGGTGAAAGAACTCTGATTATCGATACCAAGTATTACACGAATATAATGCGTGAATACTATGGCAAGGAGAAACTGAGAGAAGCTCATCTTAATCAGATTAACACCTACGTGACGCAATATGACAGAGACCATCATTACAATGTAGATGGTATGTTGCTCTATGCAAAAACCCAAGAAGATATAGGTGATGACAAGACAATAGCCCTCCAAGATGGATATTCACTTTATATCCGCACTTTGGACTTAAATACAGATTTTGAAGCCATCAAGAAAAGGCTGGATAGTTTTGTGAGTTATTAAAATGTGAACAAATTATGAGACATAGAATAAAAGCTGGTAAAGTCGGGTCGTTTACACCTGAGAAGCAAAAGATAGAGGCAGAGCAACTGGAGAACAGCAATGTCGCTGACGAGGTAGAAGAAATCTTCGAGGAGGGTTCAGAATTCAGCAATGATGATGAAGCACTCGCAGCAATGGAGTTTTACGACAGCCCTGACGAAATGGAGTAAGAAGAACGATTCAGGAAAGACCTGTTAGATTATTTTCTTATACGTATAGGAAATGAGAGTGGATAGAGAATTTTTCATACCTTTGCACCAGAATTTCAAAGAGGATGTCTAGTGAGGTCTTTTGACGGCAATTGAAAAATAATAGGCGACTATGGCAAATTTAGATGAGAGAATAGTATTTGAACCAACGGGATTCGACTATGTGAATCCCAAAGCAAAGGTCGTGATTGTTGGTATTACACCGGGTAATTCGCAACTTGATGGCAGCCGGGATGGGATGTCACCACTTGAAATCAAGAGAAAGTATGCCTTTGCTGGCTCAATGAGACACTGGTTGGTGAACATGTTGGATTATATAGGCATAAATCAACTTTTAAAAATTGAAACATGTAGCTCTCTATGGGGGGATGACTTTGATAAAGTTGATATGACATCATTACTAAAAGATGCAACCTACGAAATAAAGAAGGATGGTAGCAGAGACATGTTCAGACACGCATCAAAGATTGAGAAATCTGAGAAGCTAACTCGTATGTTAGAGGATGGTTTTGTAAAGAACTGCGCAAAATATGATAATTCCGTGCTCTTCGTAGCTTGTGGCCCCGGTGTTTACGATGTTTTGAAAAAGCTGCAAAATGAGAAAAAGATAGAAGGTCTTGTCGCAGGAATAGCTCATCCCAGCGGAGCAAATCTAGGAAGGATCCTATGTTATTTGGGTCAGAAAGAGTCTATGGGTCCTTCGTATAATTGGTGTGTCGAAAAGGCAGAAGAAGCAAAGAGTTTAGTGTCATCTTTCCAAATGCATCGTTCATAAACAGTACAAAACAAGAAATAAATAAGCAAGCGTTTTCATTATGGAAGAGAATTGGTTTGACAAAGGTTTGAAGTATTGGGAAAAGAAGGACTATGAACATGCGGTGGAATGTTATAGAGAAGGAGTCAAAGCAGGTGACATTGATTGCATGGATAATCTTGCCGTATGCTATTTTTGGGGGTATGGCGTAGAGACCGACCTGCAGAAATCTTCCTATTATCACGAGAAAGCTGCAAAAGCAGGCTCTGTCAGAGCTATGTATAATACAGGATTGAATTATGAACATGGCTATGGCGTAAGCCAAAATATGAATAACGCTTTGTTTTGGCTTGAAAAAGCAGCGGAAAATAATTATCAAATGGCTTATGCAGAACTTGGTAACATATACTCCCACGGAGCATATGTTAACAAAGATCTGGAAAAGGCTTTTAATTACTATAGGAAAGGGGCAGATATGGGTGGCATAGAATCAAAATTAAACATTGCCACCTTTTACGAAAAAGGTATTGCCACAGAAGAGGATATTGAGAAAGCAAAAGCTCTCTATCAAGAAGCTTTCGATTACTACTATGACAAGGCCGTGTCAGAAGACGATCGTGAAGCACAGTTCAAATTGGGTTTCTTCTATTTCATGGGATTAAACTCAATAGATTTAAAGCAAAACTATATTCAGGCTGCTGAGTGGTATGAGAGAGCTGCCAAGAACGGTCATGACAATGCTCAGAATTCTTTAGGGAACATGTATTATCTGGGCTTGGGAGTAGAACAAAACTATGATAAAGCTTTTTATTGGTATTCTCAAGCAGTAAAGCGTATGAGCCTGGCCGCAATGAATAATGTAGCTACGTGTTACTATTTGGGCTTAGGTGTACAGAAAGATTATTCCAAAGCTGCGGAATATTACAGCAAAGCTGCTAATCTTGGGCATCCCAATAGCCAGGAAGTATTGGGTGAAATGTATATGTCTGGTGAAGGTGTTGAGCAAAATTACACAAAAGCCGTATATTGGCTTCGTGAGAGTTGTAATAATGGTGAAAGATCCGCATTTGGTCCACTTGGAGATTGTTATAGGAAAGGATTGGGCGTGGACAAAGACGAAAAGTCTGCCTTTGAATTATATAAAGAAGGAGCCAAAAAGAAAGACTTACAATCAATGGTCTCAATGTCTGAATGTCTTATCGAAGGTTGGGGAACAAAATGCGATGATAAACTGGCATACCAGATATTAAGTATGGTTTGTAATGTAGAGAAAAAATACCGAGAGGATTTAGTTTCCTTTACTTCACATGAAGACGAGGGAGGCAGATTACTCTTAGAAGATCCATTAAACGAGGAAAATCTACCTCATTATGCCAAGGCATATTATCTATTAGGGTTGTTGACGTATACTGGGAAGGGAAGTGATGAAGGTGGTAATGCGATAAAAACCTTGGCATTGCTTAGAATGGCTGAGAGATTAGGCTATCAGGAACAGGAGAATTCTAAACTCAATCTCGAGAATCTAATAAACAAGATCGAAAATGATAGTAAGAGAAATGAAGGTGTAGCTAACAGTTTTATTGAGATTCGAGACTTGGGGAATAGAATTAAGGATGGTAGGTACGATGTCGTTATCCATCATGTAGATGGCACAGAATCGACTGTTAGATTTGGAACGGATAGAAGAAAATTCTGCTATCTACTTCTTTTACTCTTGGTATCAAATAAGAACTCAATCCAAGGATTGATGGCTCGATATTTCTGTTATGCCAGGGAAAGACTGGCAAGCTTGGCTGAGATAACCAAGCTATATGATGAAGAGGGGCCAGGAAAGTGGATTGAGGCGTTTACATACGACTTAAAAGCAACAGGCAAAGATAGCTGGAGCTACGAGCATGCAAATTGGATGTATTCCAATGAAATGAGAAAATCTTCTGAGTTCTTCGACGAAGTGTGTGACGAAGAAGAGTTGGAATTATATAGGGTAAGATCAACAGGCGGTAGAAATAGTATCACAACTATTTCGGTAAAAGCGGAGAGCATCGTTATTCCTGATTCTCTATTAAAATATACGAGAGAGCTTCCGTCGCGTCAATTTATGATTAGCTACGAAGCCTTGAAAAGACGACCAGAGAATTTTGAGGTAGCAAAACAAAAATACTCGAGCTATTTTGAGGATTGGGATGAATCCGATTCTGGTCAAATGCTCCCAATGGAGTAAAACTAGCAAACGCCTGACTACCGCCAGGCGTTTACTATGCATGTATTCTTTGGTTATTTTGCCATTTTCTCTTTCCTGGATATCCAAGTTTCCAAATCTTTGGCTCGAAATTCAATATAATCTTCAAGTCTTTTTTTAGCCCTAGCGGACATTTCTTCGCCAGTTATTTCTCCTTTAATAAAACTAACAAGTTCAAAAATCTGAGTATCAAAATCTTGTTTAGACTTTATTGATTTCTTTTGGTACTTTTCTTTGCTATAGGGTTCTATCCAATCTATGTCTGTTAGCTGAATTAGATAAAAATTTAACGAGGTTTCATTAAATAGATATCTTAACTTGTTAGTTTCAAGGAATGTCATTTGACCTTTCACTTCAACAAATAATTCTTCTCCATTACATGACTTCAACTTCAAATCGACTTCGTGTTTCCCGCTTTTATTGAAGGGCACATCATCAATTTTGACATGAGTCTCGAATGCTCTTTCGTGCTTGATACCTTCTTCTTCAAGCTTATAACAAACAGCTTTTTCGGTCTTGGCATTAACTCCCAATCTGTTAAAATTGGGATATTTGTCATGTAGTGTATCGTACAATTTCATACTATCACATTATTTGAAATGAACAACGTCTTTTACATTTCCTAAATTATCTGCAATAGCCCATGAGCGTTTGCTGATTATTGCGTTCTTTGTGATGTATTCAAACTTATAACTTCTTCTGGTTCCATCAGAAACTTCATAGATATTCTGGAGATCGGAGGGATTGAGTCCCCAATATCTGTATAGATTTGATTCGATAACAGTTCTTATCTTTTGCAAGTTTGCATCTACCTTTGAGCGCACTTCAGCGAGAATGCCTAAACTATCTGAAGATGTCTTACTATACAAAGTTTTCTGCTCCACCTTATTATTCCAGTCAAACTGATGTGCTTCTTTGACACCACGTGCTTCTTGAATAACATCTTCCTGCTTGTTAACATTTAAAACGGGCATACCGTAAAGGTTGAACATTAGGATGGTACCCATAGCGAGGTCATCGCCATCTAGAGATCGGCATAAATTGAAGTAGTCACATTTTGCCTGTAAAAATGCCAAGCCAGCACTCATACCCTGGAACAAATACAAAGAATACAACTTCATAAATGACTCTGAGAAGCCTGAAGGCATCAAAGCATCTTGTGCGGCATGATGTATCTGCCCACTTCTGCCCAATGCACTGGTACATGAGCCAGCATATAACATGACACCACCACCATATAGGGAAGAAAGCAGCATAGAATCATTCCGTTCGTAGCCAATATATCGTCCTCCGAAACACGCAACGGTATTAAATATTCGAGCACCGCTATGGCGTAACATATCTATACTGAACGCTTCTGGAGTGTTGTGCCCTTGTGCACCTTCGCCAAAGAAAGAAGAGTAACCAGGCATGTCACAACCATGAAGGTTAAACATGAGCATATCTGCTTGACCAATATCATTCTGGTACTGCTTGATGACATAATCGTCTTCTAATGACAAACGAGGACTCATATACATATTGCCCTTAGTTGCATCAGATATGTATCTTGGCTCCTCAACTGGCAGCCCTCTTACCATATCATTACTTGCTGGTAGCCATGACTGAGTACTTGTCATCAAGACCTTATCAACATCGATGCCAGAAATTAGCATCATGTTAGATAGATTAAAATAACTTTGCAAATCATCTCTTAGAGATGTGGATAGTATGCCATCTTCAAGAGGTAACCTTCCTACATTACACTGAGCATATTTAGCCTCTATCCTCGTTGGTTCATTTTCTGAAAAGCAATATAGCATGTCGGCATGCAAATCTTCCGTCTCGGTAATCGGGCTTAGAATACGAGGCATAGGAATAACATCGTCGCCACCAATAATGAAGAGGGAGAGAGTTGGAGATGGCTGCAATCCCATTCCCATCATAAAGTCTGATAATACTTCCTTATAATTCTCCCATGATGGCGATACGCCCAACTCCTCTTGATAATCAACAGTATCAAGTAACAGGAACTCGACGACCTGCTGAACCATCAAGTTCTTATTTAATAGGGAAAGAACGTCTTGCTGAGACGTTCTGTATTTCTCAGCAAGACGTTGACTATCGGTAAATACGATACACTGCATTTCTTAGTCTTCTAAAGACTCACCGCAATGAGGACAATTCTTGTCAGCTGTTGTAGCTTTGCCACCACAATAGGGGCAGAATACGGGCTGAGCATTAATATTGGTATTCACGGTGACGGTCGGATTGCTTTCTTGACTTGATTCTGTGACTCGTGTGGTATAGTTCAAAGCACTGTCCTGAGTACGATCTGTGCGTTCCTGCTGATGAATGGCTTGATCACGATATTCTTCCTTCATTTTCTCAACCTCACCAACACGCTGACTGCCCATCTGTGCCATACCACCCATAGCGGTCTGCATCATCTTCAGCATCTGTTCCTGGGTCATCTGTGCAGTCTGCTGCTGACCTTGCTGATTCTGCTGCATCATCTGCATCATTCGCTCATACATCAGGCGTTCTCGCTCCTGTTGTTCACGAAGCATTTCAGCCTCTTTCTCCTTTCCAGAACCCATCATTTTGGCCATTTCTGCCTGAGCGATAGCATCAAGGCCTGCCATATCTTTAATATGTGCAGCTGCAATCTGTTCCTGAGTCATATTTGCCTCAGTCTTGATACGCAGTTCCTCTGTCTGCTTCTTCATTTCCTCCAGCTGACGTTCGTGTTCCTGCATCTTCGCCATATTCTCGCGGGCAATAGCAGCCTTACGCTCCAGAACATCTACATCATCCATCTTCTCAGCGCGACGCTGTTGATGTTCAAATTCTGCACGTTGCTGTTCTAACGACAGATCGTCAGTTTGACGACGACGTTCCATATCGTAGTCCTTGGACTCCTGTTCACGTATATATTCGTCACGCTTACGCTGTGCTTCAATCTCGAGGTCAGTCATTTCCACATCATGACGTGCAGAAGCCAATTCCTGGTTAAACTGCTGCTGAAGGGCCAAGTCGCTGAGAGCATTCTCTGCTTTCATACGTGCCTCTTCTGTGCTTTGAAGGACTCTGAGACGTAGCAGTTCTGTAACTTCACTACGTTCAAGTTCTTTACGCTGAAGCATATCTTCAAGAACAGCAACATCTTCATCTTTTACGAGACGGCACTTACGGAGATCTTGCAGTGCTTCATACTCCTGCTCATCAGTCTTTGCCTCACGAAGTCGCTTCTGGCTATTGAGCAATTCAATGAATGCCTCCATTTCGTCATCGTGAAGAAGGCCGTCACGATTAATATGACTCAAAGCATAACGTAAATCTTCCTCATTCTTAGCATCGTCTACAGTCTGGCGATTTGTTTCTTCCGCCAATCTGTTGCGGAACTCGCCTGTACGCTGCAAGAACCCAAGTTCTTGCTCAGATACGAATAGTTCATGCTCTACGGAACGGAAACGATCGAAATCAGCAGACTGGTCGGTGATGTCAAGCACCTTAACGATTTCAAGGCCATAGATTCTTTCGTTGACAGTCTTGATGATTTGGTTCTTGATTACATTAACTAATTCCTCTGGCAGACCATCAGCTTGATAGTCAAGATTACGCAGAATACGACCAAGGAGATTCTCTATCGTGGGCTGCACCATCTTTTGAACATCGGCTACAGACAAGCTATTCTTATCAGAAAGATAGTTTACCAAGAAATCATTAACATTGGTAATCTGCATCTGCAGACTTACACCAATCTCCAAATCAACGACCTTGGTCTTAATGGTCATAGGAACGAAATCTGCATTGCCTTGCTTATCAATAGAAGAACCAAAAAGCAAATCAAAGATACGTGTGCTTACAAGAGTAATATTGACAGCACTATTAGCTTTAATTTTCTCTATATTCTTCTTAACGCGCTCTTTACGCTTCTTGCGAACTTCAGCTTTTTCCTTGTCTTTAGTTCCTGTAAGGAAACGCCATACACGTCTGGCCGTATTACCAAGTTTCTGAACGAGTTCTTCGTCCTCTTTGTCCTCAGCTTCTTCCTTCTCTGCTTGTTTCTCAGCCTTCTCCTTAATAGACTCAGAAGCAAATTTGTAATAACCACCAGAGAGCATACCCATCATTTGACCATCCACAGAGATAACGGCAGTTACTCCTTCCTGAATAACTACCCCCTTGACCTTATCAAGTTGGGCAAATTCAGATTCTGAGACACGACGCGCTAACTGACCTGGGCCAATGCTCCAAACAGCTTTACCACGAACAATGTCTATGTTGTTCGTAGCTTCAGACACAAGAGCAGGAGCTTCTTCCTCTTTTTTGTCAGAGGAACCGTTTGAGCTTTGCTGACGACGTGGCTTATGCTCTTCATTACCTCTGCCAAAATGGATTCCGAAGAGTTTCTCGTTACCACTGGCAGGTTGACTCTCTTTAATTTCCTGTTCAACTACAGGAGCAGGTTCCTCTGCAGTCATCGGTTGACCACACTTGGAACAGAACTTGTACTTTGGCTTCACTTCGGAGCCACACTTTGGACATTTCATATTTATAGATTATTTATTGCGAATTTCCCAAATACTTTTGCTTATGAAATTAAAATGATACCACATTGTCAGTTTTGTAACCTGTGACTTTACAAGTAGTTTTGTCGGAAGATAATCTTTAACCTGCCATACTTCTATTACCACATTAAAATCTTCTTCCTTTTCATGTTGAGTGTTTAATTCAAATTGTTTAACTGTAAACACGAAGTCATTCCACCTGGTGCTATCATACTCGATTTCCCAGACATTTTGTAAATACTCCTTATGAAGATTCTTTTTGTCCAATTTATCAATAATTAATTTTACCTGAGCCTCTTTCCCCTTTAATCCGTTTGCAACCCAATCACAATGCACATACAATTCCTTAGAACCATCACAATCAAACCATATTCTATTTATTTGTGCATTAGGTCCTGCCAACATTGCCTTACAGGAATCTATACGTTCTGTTATCCAGTCATCTTTAGCATAGCCTTTATCCAAAGCTTTCTGATAACAATTCAGTGCTTCTTTGTAGTCTTTTTTAACCCCTTGGCCATTTTCATAACACCAACCGATATTTGTTAATGCAACTAAGACATCTTTTTCGGCCAAAGATTGTAATATTTCTATACCCTTCTTGTAATTTATATATTTGTTTTTACTTTTTCCTACTTTATCACCGTCAACTAAAATGCCTGCTAGTTCGAACTGAGCACGCTGCTCACCTCCATCTGACAATGGCTGCAATATATGTACTGCCTCCTCATATTTTTGGTTATTTCTCTGGTTCGCGCCGAGTTCTATTAGAGAGTCTATTTTCTCCTGGGCATTCGCGTCCCCATTTTCACGCGCTTCTTTATAAAACGAATATGCATCTTTATATTTCTTTGCTTTCAAGGCTGCATCTCCCTGAGAAATCAATTCTTCAGTATTTACAAAATCAGCCATATTAGCATTTTCCAAAGGGTTATCAGAATAGATTGGATTCTGATTTAAAATGTCTATTGCATCTTGCGATCCCCCCTCTGCTGCTTTTCGAAGCCATTCTTCAGCAGATATAATGTTCATATCTGTGCCGATTCCTTCTTGATAGCAATATCCAAGATTGACCATTCCGTCAAGATGTCCCTGTGCTGCTGCCATTTGGTAATATTTGAATGCTTTCTTGGGGTCATTCTTTACATAATCAGCATTCAAATAAATGTTGCCGACAACATTCTGTGCATTAGCATCTCCTTTATCGGCAGCCTTTTCAAACCACCTAAGTCCTTCCTTGTGGTCTACTTCAACGCCAAGACCTTCATCATAAATTCTTCCGAGAGCGAGAAATGCCATTGGTTGTTCCATTTGAACAGCCTTACGAGCCCATAACATAGCTTTCTCGTATTCTTCCATTTCAATATACAGAAGAGAAAGAGCGGCTTGTGCTTCGGAGTTGTCTTTTTGGGCTGCCAAAAGGAAATACTTCTCTGAGAGCGCATAGTTTTGATCAAGGCCTTCCATTCCTTCGAAATAGGCACCGCCTAAAGCTGCCTGAGCTTTAACATATCCAGCATCCGCGGCTTTTGTTACCCATTTGATGGCCAAAGGCATGTTCTTATCAACGCCTTCCCCATCTGCATAGCAGTCGCTCAAGTCATACATAGCTTCCAAAGAACCTGCATCTGCAGCTTTTTGTAACATCATAACGCGTTTAGGACCTGCTGCTGCACAAGCCTTTGTGTACAGTTCGTCTGCTTCTTTATTATTCGTTTTCTTTTCTTCTGGAACAGGTTTGTTCTCCTCTACAGGTATAGGAATTTGTTTCACTTCTGGCTTTTGAGGTTCCTTAACAGGAATTTCCACAGATGCTGGAGTATCAACTTTCTTTTGAGATTTAATTACGACATCCGACTTAGACATAACACGTTCCATATAGAAGCGCACTTCCAAGCTATCTGCATCTTCTTCATACAATGTCGACTCTACGGCACGAAGAAGGGGCTTTACTTGCTCTGTTGGTTCCCCTAATATCTCATCCAAGAACTCCTGAGCGCCATCCTTGTCATCCTTCATGATGTTAAAGTAGGCCTCCAGCAAATTCTGATCATCCTCTGATTTCTCATAGCGAAGTGGATCAAACAAAGCTAGTACTTTGGTGGCATCGGCATGTTTCCCAGTTCTTATGTAAGAGATGATAGCCCAGAAAGAACGCCAATAATTCTCATCCGTCTGACGTTCATATACCTCCATACTCTTTATTGGATATAGGAGAGAAAGAGTAAGATAGTACAAATATTGAACGTTGTCATCTTGTGAGATGGCGGCCATTGCCTCCAAACGAGGGGTAAGGTTGGATAAATCGTCCATGTCATTTGTCTGGACAGCCTGCTGAGCCTGTTGTAAGTAACGGGCATTAGCAGCACTAAGACCACTAGCACCGCCATTTCGATTGGAACGGACATCTTTGATAATTGACTTAAAAGTCTCGTCATCAATACCAAGCTGAGTTGCCAGTGGACGAAGTTGCCCCATTGCAACAGAGTCGATACGACCGCGCTCAGCCATAATTTCTTCAGCTTTTGTCCGCAGCTGGTTTGTTGCATCTAACCTCAATTCTGATTCACTCTTAGAACGCTCATGAACCGTTGTTGTATGATAATGAGTATCATGTGAAGTAATGTTTTTCGACTGGTTGATATTAACGCCACCGCTTATAGCGTTTGCGTCACCCAAATTCAGCGCGGGATTCATATCAACATTATCAACTAGACGAGAACCGCAGTTTGAACAGAAACCATGACTGTCATCAAATACCTCTTGACAATTAGGACAAATCTTACTCATATCTACTTGTTTTAAAATTAGCGTCTTATAGGGCAGAGCTTACAAAGCTCCAATATTGCTACAAAGTTAGGCATTTTTTATCAAATAATGAATTTTTTTATACTTTATTATAATAAAAACAATGATTCTTTATGTTTTTAGAAGAAAATTAGACATAATTACGCTGTTTAATTTGCGTAAAATATAAAATAAATCTTTCGCCAGCTTCATGCTCTCATCATAATTAGCTATCATCATCTGCAAAAAAGTTAAATTTGAAATTCTGGTGCAAAGGTACGAAAAAGTGAGATTTGTTCCTCTTATGTATACGTATAACAATAAAATTTGGGAGAATATATGGAATAAAAGTCGTACCATCAAGAAGATAGTACGAGCATTTGCAAAACCAACGTTGACAATAATTCAATCTTCGTCGAAGAACTTTCCTTTGGGTATTGGGGAGGCTTCGGCGACGCAGCAGTTGTAGCGTTCTCTACTGCGGCGTTCGCGGGCAAACATGGCCTTGGTGCCTTCTTCGTCCTGCTGGAACTCCATGTGCTCCTCGATAGCGAAGGAGTGAGCCATGGTCTCAACATCGAGGTTGTCCGTGCCGATGAGCGTAAAAGTCCAGTTCTGCTTCTTCAGCTTCTCAATCATCGTGCGAACCATCTTCAGCGTCCACTCCTCAGAGCTGTTCTCCTCGCCGTCTGTGATAATGGTGACAAGTACGTGGTCGCCATCTTCTACCTGAGCGTTAACCTTGGCGATACCCTTGCCGATGGCATCGTAGAGGGGTGTGCCGCCACCGGGGTTGTAAGCTTTCCAGTCGAGGTTCTTGGTACGCGAGGCAGGGGCGTTGTCGTAGTGCCAAGTGGTGTGGCCGCTGTCGAAGGTGAGAAGGGTGACGCGCTGCTCCTGGTCGGGGTACTTCTTCTGCATTTGGCGAACGGTCTGGAGGGTCTCGTTCATGCCGACGAAGGCCTGCTTACGGATGACGTACATCGAACCGCTCTCATCGACGATAATCAGGTTGTGGACACGCTTTGTTTCTTTCTTGTTCTGCTGCTTGAGCATGGGATCATTCTTTTTCATAATTGTAACATTTTAAATGGTGAATACTTCTATTTCGAGCTCGTTTTATCTATTTGAAGATGGTTTTCGGAAAAAATTAAGCTAATGCGGCAAAAATTTCGTATCTTTGCGAAAAATTTATGCCCATGTATTATCAACGACTGTCAGACGACGAGATTATTGAGGGTTTCCGTGAGGGGGATAGCGACATTATCCGTGAGTACTTTTACGGGTATTGCGAGGCGGGCTATCGGCTTTTCGACCAGCGGTATCAGTTGAGCGGAAAGCAGAACCTGGACTTTATGTCGCTGGCTCACCAGTATGCCATCTACCTGATGGAGCACAACTGGAAGCCTTTGGAGGATCACTCGCCAGAGGTCAGTCTGAAGACGTGGCTGATTGGTGGGTTCCGCTATGTGGTGCTCGATGCACTGAAATGGTATCACAGGGAGTACGGCAGCATCACCTTTGAGGACTATCTGCAGTCGTTCGACATGAAGGGCGACAACCTGCGCCTGCAGTTCAACCGCATCGTGGAGGATATCTGCGATCATGCGCCCATGAGCCGTGAAGATAGACTGATTATCACCATGATGCTGATTCGTGGCTTTAAGGGAAAGGAAGTCGCTGCGCAGTATGGCATCACCCCGTCGGCAGTTTCTCAGCGGTACAAGAAACTGAAGGATGAGATAATCGTGCCTTACTTCCGTAAGAACTTCGATATGGACTTGGATATGCCGGAGGTGATGGACGAGCGTGCTATCGTCATGAGCGAGGCTATGATGGAGGAAGCTCCGATGGGCATGCCTGCACCTATGGCTTACGAGGATATGAGAATGAGCAAAACAGAACCAGATATGGAACAGAAGAGGACTACACCAGAGTTTATTACAGAGCTGCAGCCGAACGAGATCTTTGTGTTCGGAAGCAACCTGAAAGGTATGCACGGCGGCGGGGCGGCCTACATCGCCTACCGCAAGTTTGGGGCTATTATGGGCCAGGGCGTGGGTCTGCAAGGTCAGAGTTATGCCATCCCAACGATGCAGGGCGATGTGGAAACCATCAAACCCTACGTTGATGAGTTCATTCAGTTCGCCAAGGAGAACAAGAACTTGACATTCCTAGTTACCCGTATCGGCTGTGGCATCGCCGGATTCACCGATGATGAAATCTCTCCACTGTTTGAGAAGGCTCATGATGTAGAGAATATTGTATTGCCTCCAAATTGGTAAGATATGTTAGGAGCAATAATTGGTGATATAGTAGGCAGTCGTTGGGAGTTCAATCCGACGAATGACTACGATTTTGAGTGGTTGTCGAGCGAGAACGGCTTTACAGACGATACTATTTGTACGGTGGCTGTCGCTGATGCACTTTTGAAAGGTAAAGATTTTGGCGAGAGCATCCATGATTGGTGCCGACTATATCCACATCCGATGGGAGGCTATGGTGGTAGGTTTGCCCAGTGGGTTCGCAGTGATAAGCCCCAACCTTACAACTCTTTTGGCAATGGATCTGCAATGAGAGTAAGTCCAGTGGCCTATTGGTATAAGTACATTGACGAAGTACTTGATGCCGCTGCGGGAACTGCCAAGCCATCGCATAATCATGATGAAGGAATCAAGGGTGCCCAGACTGTCGTACTTGCCATCTTCCGTGCGCTACAATTCGGCAGTGAGGCTCCCAAGCATATAGACGAGATCCTGACTGAATGCGCAGAGTTTGCCAAGTATGACCTCAATATCAAGAAAGAGAATGTCATCAACAGGTTTGATGAGACCTGTCAGGGAACTGTACCTGTAGCACTTTGGATAATTGGTGAAAGCACTTCTTTTGAGGATGCTGTAAGAAAGGCAGTAAGCCTTGGCGCAGACGCTGATACCCTTGGAGCAATTGTAGGAAGCATTGCTGAAGCCATATGGGGAATACCCACGGAAATGCAGTTGGAGATTATGCATTTTCTGCCATCGGATATGAGGAGCGTGGTTCTGCATTTCTACAGGAAATGTAATAGAGATAGTCTTGTTGCTGGTTATGGTGACGAGGGAGCAGCAATAGATATGATGTCGGAGGATTAAATGATGGAAAGTAGATTCGAAAGTGCCAAGTTATATCTCATAGACCTCCTACGGGCTTATGGCCACAGGATGATTATCGTGAAGATTAAGCAGGATGGTGAAGAGGTGGAAGTGATGGCGAGAACCTTTGTGAAGCGTCAACTTACTGCGGCAGGTATAGAGTTCCCTTACAATGAGATAAACAAAAGATGCTCTAAAATTATTAATACAGATTTGGATAATGATGAATTGAGTATCATTTTCCATCGGGCGGTTTTCGAGATTGAGACGGCTTATGTGAAAGAATTCTGTGAGGGCAAGCCCCAAGCAGAGGCATACATTAACTCTATATACAGTTGGATTGAGAGAAAACAAGAGTGGATTGATTGCACCTTTTCTTATTATGCAGCAGAAGAGATTGAGCCATTCCTTGAAAAAAGTCAAAAGGAAGAACTTGAATTGGGAACTTTGTCTGAGGGGCTGTATGTTACAGAGGAAGATGTAAAAGCCCTAAAGAAGATGGGATTCAAAAAGATCTCCAGTGTTCAGGCTATGATGCAGGTATTCTGGAGTTTCGCTTCATATAGGATTCCCATTGGTAATTCAATGAAGAATGCCATCTTCTCAATTACCGTTGATGAAGCTGCTGCTGACTATCTTAATTCATACTGCCATTTTTACAATAGCTTCATACAGTCAAAAATAGAAGGAGGTAAGTTACCTATCGATGAAGAGAGGATAAAGAAGCACGAAAACCAATTGAAGGAGCTGAACAAGAGGCATCAGGCCGAATTGGAGGAAAGAAACAGACAACGTAAAGCAGATATAGCAGAAGTTAATCGGAAGAACCAGGAGAGGATAAGCGAGGTAAGTGCCACTGCAAGGGAATACAAAAAGGTAATTGAGAAATTCCGTAAACTTGTTAAGAATCCTCATGGTAAGCTTATTCAGGCTTTTGACTTAACGAATGAGAATGATATAAAAAGGTTCATATTGCTGTATAAGACAGTTCATAAGAAAGTGAAGAACCAGACAGTTAAGAACATAGTAAAGGCTCGCTTCGGTGACGATGATGCTGCTGCTGAGTTATTCAGGAGGATGGTCGAAGAGTATAATTCCAGCCTATTGCCCACTGATGTCGATTCTGAGGAAGAAGAAACGGAAGATTGATTATGAAGATATTAGCATATAACATCAACCTGTCATCTCAGGAAAAGATAGAAAAAGTGTTAGGATATGGCGCAGAGGTTTGTATTCTACCAGAGGTGGCGTGTCCGTCACGGGTTAAACTGCCGGAAGAGTATCGGATGGAATGGATGGGAGATTTCGATTATAAAGGGTTAGGCATTATTTGGAAATCAAACCTTAATGCAGAGATACCGGGTTGGTTTAATCCGAAACACCAATATTTCCTTCCCTTACTCATTGAAGGGAAACTGATCATGGCCGCATGGCCAACCACAACAGAACAGAACAAACCAATGAGATACCCTCAGATAGCTTTGATGGCACTACAGGAATATGCATCATACTTCAAAGAATACCCTACTATCATATCTGGTGACATGAACTGCTATAAGGGACAGTCTGGACAGACGAAACAATTCAGCATTCAGGCTATCTTTGACTTCCTGAGTGAAATGGGAATAGTAAGTGCCTATCATGACCAAACAGGTGAAGAGTTGGGAAAGGAAAGTAGTGCAACCTACTATCATCAGTTTAAAGAGAACCTTCCATTCTTTATCGACTACACCTTTTCCAACTTGCCTTTGAAATCATACAAACTTGGAGAGTGGGATAAAAGTATCAGTGACCACGTTTCGCAATTCATAAAGATCTAATGTAAATATCAGATATGGCATATACATACAAATATCCAAGACCGGCTGTTACGGCTGACTGCATTGTAATAACAAAAGAGGCAGATCCAAAAGTGCTGCTGATTCAGAGAGGTGATGAGCCGTTTAAGGGAGCATGGGCATTCCCCGGCGGTTTCATGGACATGGATGAAACCACGGAGCAGTGCGCTATTAGGGAACTGGAAGAAGAAACGAGCCTTCGAGTGTCGGATGTGCATCAGATAGGAGCATACTCCAAGGTTGATCGAGACCCGAGAGGGAGAACTATCACTGTCGCTTATTTGGCCATCGTTAATGAGCCAATCACTGTCATTGGCCAGGATGATGCTGCCAAGGCAGAATGGTGGCCACTGTCAGATTTGCCACATCTCGCATTTGACCATTATGACATCATGCAGGATGCAGTTAGCTTCTTAAAACGACTTTCACAAGACATATGAAATCATTATTATTTGTTTTGTCAGATTTTGGCTGCAATAAAGATTATACATTAAAACATTAAAAGGTATGTATAAAGTTAAAGTAATTCCAGAAGATATTTATCATCAGATAGAAAAAAATCCGTTTGTCTTTTATGAATATGTCCAAGAAGAATATGATAATGATGTTTATGACTATTGGCTAGCAAGAAATGATTTTATTAAAGACAAATGTAGTGGGGACGCTTTTGACTATACAGATATTGAAGTAGCATTAGCTATAATACAACTTCCTGGGAAAATTTGCAGAGAAGGTGAATATGAAGTCTATTTAAGACCAATTTCAACAAAGTCCATAAAGGATATATTAGCACTTTTAAAGTGTTGCATATCTCAACAGACAAATAATGGGATAATACCATTAGACAAGGATTTTTCATATAAGGAATTATTATGGTTTCTATATCATTGTGATTGGTCACCATACTTATTAACAAAAGCTTTGGAATTGCTTGAGGAAAATGAACAAAGAATCATTTTTCATTATATCAACCAAATTTGTTTTTGTTTGGCACCTGAAAAGCAGTATAAAATTGACAATATCTGTGGCCAATTTGGAATAAAATACATATTATTCAAGCCTGATTACATAAAGAAAGCATATGATACTATATTTCCAAAAACAATTTTGCCAAAGGCAAGCTATGATAAAAGCAGGCTCGGCCTATTTGATCTTGTATCTGCAATAAATGGTGATAGTTGGTTTTGGTCAAATTATGAAATGTCATTTGCTAATATAGGGATGATGCCACCTGTATCTTATGACCCAAGCCGATTGATCGGAGTGGATTCTCCTTTAATTAACATTGCAAGATGGATTAATAATTCAGATACACAATTTACATATAACGAATTGATTTGGACTTTTTGGCTATATTCGCCTACTTACCAGATTACAATTCTTCATAAATATTTCAGTGATGTAAGTAACAATCAAACAAAGTTTGATATAAATCTATTTAAAAAGCTTTATAATAATGACTATATTCATCTTGGAACTTTCTGGCGCTATTTATATGAGCCTTTTAAATCTAATGATAACAAAATAAAAGTGTTATTAAAATCCATCTTAAAATTATCGTTCTTAGCCGGTAATAACATATCTATTACAGAAGAACAAGTGAGATGTATTCTTAATATCATAAATGAAGAGACTTTATAAACAAGAATGATACAATTCTGAAATATGAATACAACCAATATTATTATTCGTCAGGCTGAACGGAAGGACGCGCGGTTGCTTCTGGAGTTTATTAAGGGGATTGCCCGATACGAGAAGATGGAGAACGAGGTGGTTGCTTCGCCAGAAGTGCTGGAACGGGAAATGTTCGATGAGCACAGGGCAGAAGCGGTGTTTGCCGTTGTGGATGGTCGTGAAGTGGGTTTTGCGCTCTACTTCTACAACTTCTCAACGTTCATCGGACACTCAGGACTATATCTGGAGGACTTGTTTGTGTGGCCGGAAGAGCGAGGCAAAGGGTATGGGAAGGCCTTGCTGCTGCATCTGGTGAAGATAGCACGTGAGCACTATTGCGGAAGAATGGAATGGACATGCCTGAATTGGAACCAGCCAAGCATCGACTTCTACCTATCCCTCGGAGCTGTGCCTATGAAGGAATGGACGGTGTATCGCTTGGATGCTTCAGCGTTGGAGCGATTATCAATAATAAAATAAAGACTGACTATGATTAAGATGTATGTAATGCAGACCTGTCCAGACTGCGAATATGTGGAGAAGCAGGTGGAGGGGAATCCGAATTTCGAAGTGATTGACATCGGCAAGCACGTAAGGAACCTGAAGCAGTTTATCAAACTCCGTGACAGCCACCCTGCTTTCGATGAAGCAAAAGCTGTGGATGACTTGGGCATCCCATGTTATGTACTGGAGGATGGAACGGTAACGCTCTATTCGAAGGACGTAGGACTGGAGCCACGACCACAGGAGGAAGGTGCTGCTTGCAGTATCGACGGCAGAGGGTGCTAAAGAAGGTCTATAGATTCAATACAAAATCGCCGATTCTGTCTTCTCTGATGATTTGGGGAGCAGCCTTCCCTGCCAGCACCAACACTTTCTTGCCATTGCGATAGATATGCAACTGACGGGAACGGACTACGGCTGTTAGTCCCGGGTCATCTTGCATGGCTATCCAAAGAGGATGATAGATGCCGTCCTCCTCAAACAACTTCTTTTGCAGGTGCGAGCACATGTTGGTGGTGTCGATGGTCATTCTTTCTACTTTTTATACAGACATCTACCTTTTCTGTAATGATCAGGAGATAACCTCTTTATTGCATCAAAGGCATCTTTGTACTCTTCCACTCCCCATTCCCATGCTTCCTGTATCACGTAGTTCTTATCATAAAGAATCCAGATTAACCTATCCCATTCATAATTTGCAGCCTTGGGAACCATGGTCACAAAGCTTCCTTTCTTACCACTTGGCCGGTTGGCTTTTACCTGGTATCTTGTATTATTGAAAACGAAATCACTTCCTTTGTTTACTGCGGTCTTATCCTTCATATAAGCGGAATAATCGTTTTCGGACATACCTACCAGCATTGCTGCATCATATTCAGAAATTGTACTTGTTATAGATGGAGCAACCCCATATCTCTCTTGCCATTGCAAGGCTATTTCCACAAGTTTGTTTCTTAATTGCTCAGTCATATATCACTCACTTCAGGAAATCCTTGCGCATAGGTGTGAAGGTGTCGATAAGAACACCTGCCTCCAAGCAGACGCAACCATGTGGCAGGTTAGGAGCGACATAATAGCCATCGCCAGCTTTGAGTACTTTCTTCTCCTCACCGATAGTCACCTCAAAGCAGCCGCTGGCCACGTAAGTACTTTGGGTATGTGGGTGCTGATGGAGTGTGCCGACGGCTCCTTGATTGAATTTTACTTTCACCATCATTAAGTTCTCGTCGTAGCCCATAATCTGACGTACAATGCCATCACCCGCATATTCCCATTGAATATCGGATGCAATCTGATAGGTATCGCTTCTCTTTTCCATAATCAGAACTTGATGGTATATTCATCCTTGATGTCTGGATTCTCAATCTCGTATGTCAGCTCCTGATGGAGGGATTTCTTATCTTTGTTTTCGGGCATTTCTACTGATACCCTTGCATATTCTTGTGTCATATAATTCCTATCGTATTTAAAAACGAGGGCAAAGATAGTGAAATTTGCCGTATTATGTGTAACTTTGCCTGTATATTTTCAACACTTTAAGAATATGAGTAAGGATAACAACGAAAGACATTACGGATTTAAGCATATCCAGCCTGAATATAGTTGGATGACTCCTGGCTGGATAGAAGAGTTGGTGAAACACGAGCCAGATGAAGAAGTGAGAAATCATATCACAGAAATATTGGAGGACTTGACTAGCCCAGAGAAGTCTCGATTGGAAAGTCCAACGGACAAATTCGATTGTTTGGAAGAATACTGGTTCAATCGGATAGAGGCATACAATGGTAAAAAGTTGGAAGATGATAAGGTCTATAAGTGGCTCATGGTCTCAATGGATTTCTTTGCCAAAAATGATGCTTTTGAATTGTGCTATAACATTCAGAAGGCTATAGAGGTTATCAGAAGGTTTATTGCAAATAGTGAAAAAAGACAGGCGGAACCAGTAGTCGATGACGGAAGCGGTTTGCCATTCTGAGGAATATGGAAACAAAAACGCCAATTGCGATTGGCGTTTTTGCTGAACCACAGAAGAACTATCGCTTCAACTGGTTCTCATCATCGATGTCATTGTAGTGAGTGTTGTGACCAACTTCCCATTCGCGGTTCTGGTCACGGGAACCTTCCTTAGTAATAGTGGGCTTTTGCAGACGAGGAGAATTTGAATGCTTGGCCTGTTCCTCGTCGTTTTGGTGATGGCCAGCCGGATGCTGTTCGAGGGGATGCTCCTGCTGCCAGGCTTTGCGGTCATTGGTTCGAAGGGTCTCTACCTGATAGTCCTGCAGGTCGATAAACTCGTCACCGTAGGCGATGCGGCCTTTGGATATGTGGGTACCAAACTGACGGCGAAGCATACGGTTCAGCTCGCGGGTGGTAAGGTCGGGATTGTCCTCCAGCATCGCGTCGATAAACTCGTCCATGCGGTGCAGGCGTTCCTCCTTTGACTGGAATTGCAGGAGTTCGCTGAGCTTCCACACGTTGCCACCTTTGAAGACGGTCTTGGTCTGGTGGTCGATGATGGTGTAGCCGTAGGGCTTGTCCTTGGAGCCGTGGAAAACGAGGTCGATGCCGAACTTCTCTTTCATCAGGGCGCGGAGTTCGTCTTTGTCGGCGGTCATGTCGCGGTACTTCTTCAGGATGGCTCGGAGCTGTCGGCGTCGTTTCTCGTCAGGCTCGAAGGATTGCAGGTGCGACTGGACGGTGGCCATCGGCAGGGTATCGATGACGTGGCCGTCGCGCTTGATGCAGAGTCGGTCATCCTTCTCGTAGCACTCGTAGCCGCTGGATTCGAGGATGGCCTTGAACTGGTTGACGGTGGAGAAACGGTAATCGAAGGCTTTCCTCACGGCATCGGATGCCCGCTGCTCTTGGTTCTCGCCCATGATGCGGTTGATGACTTCCTGAGAGCGGATGCGCTCCTGGTTATGGTCTATCTTGTGACCATCGGGGGCAATGCGGCTGGTGACGATGTGAAGATGGTTGTTGTCGGTGTCGTGGTGGGAGTAGATAAGCACGGGCTGGCCTTCTTCACCGTAACCCATATCTTTGAGGTATTGATGGGCGATGTCCAGAAGTTGCTCTTGGGTGTACTCGTCACCCCGGCAGGATATGGCGAGGTGGAACTGCGGTTTCTTAATGTACTCGTTGCGCTGGGTGTAGTCGATGAGATACTGTTTGAGTTCATCGGGGGTATAGGGGTCGATCTTGCCGATGGAACCGAAGTTCTTCATCTCCAGCAGTTCAGCGACGCCCTCGGAAACCTTGCGCTCGTTGTAATCGACGGCGTGGAAAGTGGTGCTCGACGGAAGGATTGTTGCAATCATTGGAATTACTATAATGTAGTTTTGTAGTATTACAGTAATTCAGTAAAACAGTAAAATATTAAAGAAACAGATTAAAGGGGCGTTTCCTGAATTAAAAGTGTGTCAGCTGTTTGGCAATCTGATGTTGTTCCCGCTTGATGTCGTGCAGGAGGGTTTGGATTTGCTCGACCTGCGGATAGAGCACTTGCTCGAAGAACTGCGGGGTGAGCTGCTGGCCGATGGCGAGTTCGTTGGCTCGCTTGACGGTCTGGTTGAAGTTGCCACCAAGCCAACTAAGTTCCTGCTGATGCTTCAGATAGAGGTCGGTCATGCGGTTGATGGCATCGATTTTGCCGCGTGTGGCGGTGTCGTCGAACTGACGGACGGCATCGCGAACCATTGCCGAGACGGTCTTGTAGCGGGCTGCCTTTCGTCGGAAAAGGGTTTCTTCGTCGGGCGAGAGGCGAATCCAGAGGCGTTTTGTCTTTTGTTCCATAATGGGTTTCTTTCTTTGATATGTTACCGAGTTGCGAGGTGACATGCCCCCAGCTTCTTTGAAGGTGGCAAGGTGACTTTGGGGTGGGCTAACGGAGTTTGTCCGCACAAAAGTACAACTTGCTATTCCGCTTAGGAAGGAATCGCCTTGCGGCCAGGCTTCGCGTCGCTTCGGTGGGCTGTCCTCGCTGATACAAAGGTACTGCTTTTCGCGGACATGGGCAAATAATCGGGCCTGAAATGCCGACGGAATCGGGTGTTGCTGCAATATGCTATTGCTGTTTTGCTGCATTATCGTTTTGCTATATTACTGCAATACTTTATTGTGTTTTTGCTGCTTTGACGTATTATCGCATTGGTGTTTTGTGCTATTATAGTTTTGTGGTATTACTATAAAATGGTATTGCAGTATTGCCGTTTTGTAGTTTTGGTATATTGCTATATTGTAGTAATACTGCATTGGGGTTTTATGATATTACTGCATTGGAGTTTTGAGATAATGCCATAATAGTTCATTATTGCTTTGCCGTAATAGCGTTTTGAAGCATTGACGTATTGGCGCATTATGGTTTTGAGGCATTGCCCTAATATGGCATTACATCAAAGGGAAATGAATGACTGAGGGGATGCGCGACAGGACTGGAGAAAGAAGGCCGGAGGCTTGGCGGTCTCGCGGATTTTGCGTATCTTTGAAGAAAAGAAACGAAGTCGTATGAAGATATTTGCATTGTTCTTTATGCTCGGCTACGGTTTGGTGGTCGGTGCGTTCAAGATAATCAGCGGCATCGCCAGGCTGGCATGGCTCATGGTGATGCTTCTGAGCCGCATCGTGAGCGAGTTGGCCAGCGGAGGCCACTGCTAAAGAGTGGTGGTCATCAGAAGCTGAGAGGCCGGATTTCAGTCTTTGAGGATTGGAGTCTGGCTAAAAGTCGTGTGCCTGAATGTGGCGAAACCGTCTAAAAACGGGGGCTATGCTGACACTGACAAACAACGGCACTTTATGGCATCGAGCCGATTATCCCTAAAAAAACGCATCATCAGATGGTCAAAACTTCGAGGGAAAAGAATGTGGGTAGCATATCATAGAGTTACACGAAATGTCAAAGTTGGGAGAAAATGCGCTGAACGGCTGAATGTCTCTTTTTCCCTTTGGTTCTCAATCGTATCATAGACTATCATCTTTTTCCCTTAAAGTCCATCGGCTTCTCGTGTGCGCGATAAAGCTTTATTTATTGTTTATTTATAATAGCTTTATTTAAATGGAGCTGGAATGTCAGTATTTACAGGGGTTGCGAGTGTTATTTCAGGAGAAAATGCGCTGAACTTAGGAGGTTTTGCGCCAGTAGTTAGGAGGTAATGCGCTGAACTTAGGAGAAAATGCGCTGAATGTGGGCATGGTACAATGATAGACTATGACACTCGAAAACGAACATAGGAGAAAATGCGCTACTTGACGGCTGGGAATGGCTGAAATTTTAACAGTCGGTCATTTATCAGTTCTGATAAATTGCATTAACTTTGCGTTGCCGAAAGGCATCATGTCAAACGTAAAATGAGCTTTAAAATGAAACAGAAGATACAGAAGGAAACCAGTTGCCTGGATATGTCGGCAGAGTCGCTTGTGGCTCTGAGGCATCCACAGGTAAACAAAGTGACCCATGAGCAGATTCGCTGGAGCAATGCCATCGTCAATTCGCCCGTCATGTACGGTCTGATTGAGCGTCGGACGCTGTATTTCATCACTGGTGAGGTGAAACATAAGTTCACGGAGAAGAACCTCGGTGTGCCTGAGAACTGGAAGGATCTCTACTTCCACCTGACGGATGAAGACCTCGGACTGATTGGCGGTCAGAAGAATGTACCGCGAACCTACGAGGCTCTGAGCAAGCTGGGCGAGAAGTTCCTGCCTGTCAGTTTCAGGAACGAGAAAGGAGAGCTAATAGTGGGTAAGGTGCATTGGGTGGACTCGTTCTTCTATAATACTGAAACGGGGCTGTATGACGTGCGCGTGTCACCTGAGATTATGCCGTATCTGATAGACATCAGCCGGAGCTTTACCACGTTCGACCTCGGCACAGCCATGCTGCTGCGCTCGAAGTATTCCCAGAAGATGTACGAACTGTGTAGCCAGTTCTGCGGTGATTTCCGATTCTTCGACAGGGGTGAACAGGCCGTTGGCAATGTATTCAAGAAACGGGTGGTTCCTATTAAGATGGAGGACTTTCGCCGTATCTTCAACCTCGACGAGATACGCGATCCTCGCACAAAGCGGGTCATTACCCCGGCCATCTATACCAGCTTCAGGGAAGTGCGCTCGTATATCCTCGAAGCCACTCAGATGGAACTATACGAGCTCTATACGGCCAATCACTCTAATCTCTGGTTCGACTTCCAAGAAGGGCCTCGGAAGGGGCGTGGCGGCAAAGTATCGTCGGTTTTCATCTTCATCTACACAAAGGAGTTTCCCAAGGAGGGTGATGGAAAGCCGTGGCAGAAGGGTGACGAACCTCTGTCACCATTTGAGGATTACGTAGAGCCTACAGAGCACCTGACACCATACGAACGGCTCAAACAGAATCTGTGGTATAACCAATCAAAGGATGTCCAGGAACAAGCTTTGGAAGCCTTGCTGAGCCATTATCTGCATGACGATGAAGTGAAATACTATATGCGCCAGATTTGCCTGAAGGCTGGGCGAAGCTATGACAGTTATGTTCAGGTGATACAAGTGATCCAGGAAAAAGAGCATCAGCCAAAGTTCAAGAACGGCACTGATGCCTACCGTCGGAAGAGCATCATCAATTATGCCCTAAAGGAGAATCTAAAGGAGTTTGGTTGGTCACTGGAGCCGATGAGCAAAGCCCAGAAGACTCGCAAACCAAAGGAACAAGACTTGTTCAACATGTAACAAAAAGCCATTTCTACCTACTATAATAGGGAAGAAGCACCCGTCACGCTCGAAAGTCGACCACTTATGGCATACTTTGAAAGTTCGAGGTCAGTTGGCGGGCTTCTTTATGCCCAAATGAGAGAGTTACAAAGCCCATTTAGGTTCGTTTCCAACAGGCAAATGATGATACTTTATGATACTAATGATATGGGGTGTTGGAATGACTGGAGAGAGTGCTATATGCTTCAAAAACGCGATAAACGTTTGTAACTAACTGAAAATCAGCACAACTTAAAACTTTAACACTTTTAACATATCGTCTATTAAAAATGCTCCAAAAAGTGGGTGTAAAATAACACCCAGATTCACCAAAAGTGGGTGTAAATCTGGGTGTAAGTTTGTAACTTGCTGATTTTCAGCGATGTTGGCGGAGAGAGAGGGATTCGAACCCCCGGTACCTCTCGGTACGGTAGTTTTCAAGACTACTGTAATCGACCACTCTACCATCTCTCCAGTGCTCCATTGTCTTGAAAGCGGGTGCAAAATTACTGC